>Ga0214921_10006375_pt1 | contig 16207 bp, 17 predicted proteins | sample LL1505_MetaG_FD_177992 | JGI IMG/M metagenome (GOLD analysis project Ga0214921, IMG submission 177992) | Freshwater microbial communities from Lake Lanier, Atlanta, Georgia, United States - LL-1505 | ecosystem: Environmental > Aquatic > Freshwater > Lake | place: USA: Georgia | collected...
GCGACCCCCAAGAATCCATGCGTCAACAGTTTTTACCGGATATCCCGAGAGAACGAGCGCACTTGTACTACACCAAATACAAACGGAACAACTTCGGATTTGGTGATCAGCCGGGGTTTCTCTTTTACGGAACCAAAATGAACCATAGTTGCAATCCGAATGTGCATTACGAGAGAGATGGAGACCATATGGTGTTTCGTGCAACACGTGATATTCAACCGGGGGAAGAGTTGTTTGACAGTTATATCAATTCCAATATGTCGAGAAATGACCGGCAGCAAGAACTCTTGCGTAGGTATGGATTCCAGTGTATGTGTGACAAATGTTCCGGGACGAACGCCGCCAGGTCTGTCTGAGGCGGTATTCTCGAGACTCGATTCAAAATACAGTGTAAAGTCTAGACATATGTATCTTTGATACATATGGATAGCGTATATGGAATAGACTTGTTTCCTGTTCTCCCTTCGGGAATGTCGAACAGGAAATAAGTCTAGACAGTAAAGAATCGCATCATGCGATTCCTTACGCACACACCCACATACTATTTCAAAACAAATTAAACGTTTCAATGCGTGTTATCTTAATCATTCCACCTCTCAATGTAAATGTGTATTCGTTCCACCCTTATTCAAAAACTAATTGACTTTGACCGATACAAAATGGGTGTAGTGTCCAACACCGATTTTCAATCTTTTCTTAGTATGAATACTACGACTTTATGGGAATCCGTACGTAAACTATGTTCACCTGACGAGTATGCAGCTACACTCATTGCATCGTCGCTGTTTTCGTCTACCAAGAATCGACTCCGGTTTTATAGAAGTGTAGTGGAAAACCCCTTTGTGGCACAGGAAGCCAAGACGAAATTCATCCACTGGTTCACTCAAATGCAACGTACCTATTGGTCATTCAGCCGTCTTGCGCAAAAATGGCGATGGCGTAAACCGCGCATCCAAATCTACACGGATTTATACATGAATACGCTGGAACTATCTCACCCACACACGTATCCTTTGATGCAAATGAATAACGTGTATTTATTTACGCTATCGAATTTAACGAATATCATTTTGACGGCGATTACGCACGCGGACCATTTTTGTCACAGTCCGCTCCCGATTAAGAATCCGTATAATAATTTGATGTTTTCGAAATCGGATTTGTACAATATTTATTTTCGAATCAAGCGTGTGTATATCAAAGTCCCGGTGTTTCTCCAGCGTTTTTTCGAATGCGAATTCAACGTGTATCAATTTAAGATTGAATGCGAAACCAAATTACGCGAGCATGCGATAAGGGAATACGTCAAATCGGCGGAAGCGATTGATTTGTATGGAGATATTGATATGATGATACGCGAAGTGGATAAAAATAGGTATTTACGGATTTCGCCTAGATTTCCTTTACGGTTGGTGGTTCAAGCATTTCGCCCGATGTTGCCAATGTATTATTTGTCTTTGTATTCGTTTGATAAAACCCAGCGCGATTATTGCGCGATCCGATTAGACCGAGAGTTGAGGCGATTCATCTATGAAAATCCGAAATTCGGGCAAAAAACGGGGCGATTTGTTACATCACACACGAATCCATTTGTAGAAACCGAAGTGGTGGAGTATTACAATAAATGGAGCCAACCTTCGACAGTTCCCGCCAACGTAAAACACTATATGAAAAATCACGTGTTTCAAGACACGGTGTATGAACAATACATGGTTCAAGGAGACGTCGATTTCGCGTACCTGGGTCTGTGCCCTCCTCCCATGACGGCTTCGCAATTGTTCGGTCATACTCCGCCGCCCCCTTCTCTAGAAGAATCGGAGGAAGAAGAAGACGAAGCGTCCGCACAAGCAGACGACGAAGACGAAGAGGACTCTGTTCCGGAACAACCGCAGATAAGTGAAGAAATCGAAGAAGACCCATTTTCGGAGGAGGATCAAGAAGAAGAGGACTATGATTGGTGAAAATCAAAACTCGTAAAAATTGAACGTCTTTTAGCGTTCACGCCACACTCCGGTCAAATACACACTTTACCATCCATCATGTTGCCAATCCTCTTTATTGCACTGAGTATTCTCGCGTTCGTTTCTGGGACGTCTCTGACTCCCGAACAACAGACATCGATTCGCCGTATTCTGGCGAACCCCAACACACCTCCTTCCTTAAGAATCAAAACAAAACAAATTGTCTATGAAAAATATCACTTTTGGGCACAACATATTTCGAAAGAATACTTGAAGAAACGTTCCTGTGCAGAATTGCGCCCCGATTTAGAACAATGCGTTTCCGCTGGATTGCTTGCTGCGATTGACCGTTATGACTGGAAGCGTCTCACTTCGTTTCCCGCGTATGCGAAAAAATACGTGTTGGGTTCTGTACTGAGTGGTATGGACCGGTTGTATCAGACACGCAATGAAATCGATTTTGTGTCGCCGAAACAACAGTGGGTGTTTGATAAAGGTATGTACTGCGGCACCTCAAAAGATACATCCTCTTCTACACTGGTATCCAAAGACGATATTATGCGTTTGTTAAATCCCGAAGAACGCCGGTTATTCGAGTACATGTATGGACATGTGTTCGACCAAGAAACGACGAAAAAAACAGTAGGTGAAATATGCGATTTAATGGCATATACGAATCGCGAAACAATGCGAATCAAAAAAACACGCATGTTTCACAAAATAAAGAACCACAGGTTCGAACTGCAGTAGGAACTGAGTTCTTTACCATAGGTTCGAACTGCAGTAGGAACTGAGTTCTTTACCATAGGTTCGAACTGCAGTAGGAACTGAGTTCTTTACCATAGGTTCGAACTGCAGTAGGAACTGAGTTCTTTACCATAGGTTTCGACACATTATCGGTAAGTACGTTTTGTTTTCTTTTTACAGTCCGAAAACAGTCCAGGAATGAATTTTTTAGCTAAAATCGCCGATATTTCCAATGGACGCAATGGCAATTTGACGGTTCCCATATGTTTTCCGCGCCGATATCTAGATACACTCTTGTATCCTTTTTTGTTTTTGATAGACACACGTCTCACCATTTTGCCGCCGCCACTTTGGTGCCGGATTTCCGTATTGCTATACGTCATGCGATTAGATTATATTATATAGCTACATAATATAATGTCCGCGTTTGTTCATTGGTTTCATATTCTCATTGTCGGTTCTCTGTTTTTGTACGTCGGAATTCAGCGCGAAAAAATCGTTCAATGGATGTTTCCCGTATTGATAGGTGTCGGATTGGTCATTGCCGGTTACCACACCTATAAACTCTGGATAAAACAGGGCATCAATGGATGGGTCAATTGGATACACATCTTGCTCATTGCCCCCCTCTTGGTCTTTATCGGTTATTATCGAGAGAAAGCACCACGCTCTGCATACGAAATGCTACTCTTAGCTGGATTCGCCGCCATCGGCTACCACGGATACTACGCGATCGCGTAATAAAAACGCCGGCGGGTCAATCGACATCAACAGCTGTTTTTTCGCCCCGGAAAAATGCATGCTCAACAATCGGACCTCTTTTCCGGAACGTGTCCGCACATAATATTTGCCATCACGTTTCCACACTTGTTTTGCATTGGTCGCATCCAAGACATACGTGTTTTCACCTTCAAATCCATACGGAATACCAATGTGGTGGTCAAACACACACATCTCTCCCCCATATTCCATTGGTTCGTTCGTATCCACTAGCGACCCCGCCAATTGGTCTCGTGTAATCAAATAACACAGAGTCATGTCGCAAATACCGCCGGGTGCCCCCGTTTTTTTATGCCATTCGATTTTGTCTTGTACCAAATGCAGTTTCGATTGATTGATGTAAATGTCTTTGCACAACCGAATAAACTGTTGGCAAAATTCCAGCGTCAAAATACTGTTGTGAATACACGACACCATATGAAACGGGTTTTCTACATGCGGCTGCATCGAAAGAGCCCCGCCAGGTATACTCGCGGCAACTGCGCTGATGTTTTCCAGCAACACACAGTCGCTGTCCACATACGCGATTTTGTCAAACCCGTATCGATTCATGAACTCGCGTAAAATGAAAAACCGTTCGAAACACAAATACTCGCGGTACGCATCATTTGTCGAATAATTCACGAAATATTTCTTGAAGACGCGCGCTTCGTTGCAATCCAACTGTTGTGCATTGACGTGCACGACTTCCTGTCCAAACACGTTGTTGTTGGCATCCCCTATCAAATACACCTTGTTGTGGGTTGCATTGATTTCGACGCATTTCTTCAAATAAAGAGGGCACGACAAGACATGGTGTATGACAACGGGAATCATTCTGTATTATTTCAGTTCTAAATAAATGTGTTTATGTTATTTCTCCGGCTATACTATAATGAGTTCGCCAACACCAAAATACTATATTATATGTAGTCACAGCAATCGTGTAGTTGATATACTGAAAGAATACGGTGTGAATTACCAAAAAAGCACAAATAGAACAAAGCCAAATAATTGTGCGATACTCGATTTTGAATTTGCTGGCGAGAATAAATGTATCCGAATTACTGAAATATATGACGGACAAACACAAAACAGTATCCTTTTACTAGACGATAATCCTAATAAATTAACAACAAATACCCATATTTATGTCATTCGGCATGCAGAAGGTATACATAACGAAGGCAAATGGGCGGCAATAAAAGCAAAACTATCTAGTAAATACACAGATCCGTTATTAACCGAGAAAGGCATCCAACAATCAAATACGGCGGGCAAATGGTTTGGTTCTTATTTAGAACAAAACACCACAATTACGATTTCACAATTATTTGTTTCAAGTTTATTGCGTACCCATTACACGTTATATTATTTTATGACTGCATTATTTACATCGAACACACAATGCACAAACCGATTCCCTATTGTCAAACAGGTTCCTCCTGAGAAAGAACCTTCGCAATCAACGATTCAAACTACATTTATCGTGTTGCCGAATAGCGAAGAAGTATCTAAGTTTAATTTTGGTTATGAAAACACGTCAAAGTGCAAAACCAAAAAAGAGTGTATTGTTGATATTACAATAAATCCCTCATTAAAAGTATCCATCGATTGGAGACTATTTCAATTACACACAAATATGTTTGGACATATTCTTGACAATGAAATGAAATGTAAACCATTCGAAGTCTCTCCTATCCAACCTTATAATATAGAGCCAACACCGAATGACACTGTGTTTGGTTTTGCAAATAGTAACACTCATTATAATGGATTATTATTAAATAGGGTCAACTACTTAGAATCAAAACAGAACGGTTCAAAACGGAACGATTCAAAAATGGGTTCCGGCGGAAAACGTCCTATCCCTTCCAAAAAATCGCGTAAACAGAAAAAACGCCAATCCAGAAAATCCAATAGAACCCGTTCTTATTTTCACAAATAAAGACTCTGTGTAGTGGCGATGTATTTCAACACGTAACCGGGTATTTGACTCAATTTGTGCTGGAATTCCACGCTGCCTTCCATCACCACCGCGCCACACATCGTTTCCAGTTCTCTCGCCAACGTTGCGATTTTCATACCTGCTTTGGCGAAATCCCCCGCCGAAATCGCCTTCTCCGACGCGGTTAACCGTTGTAAAAACGCCTTACACGCCATTTCATCCTCGCAATCCACCCATTCCATGAACGCATCAATGACGTCGAATTGAATGGCGCGTTCATAGGAAATGCCCGTATACGCTTCTCTCTCTCGTTCCTCGTCTTCGAATACATGAAACATGTGTTGCAATTCTTCCAGCCGGTCCACCAACATCTCATCTTTGGAACGCGGATACGATGCGCGATATTCGTCGGGCACATTCACGTCCGTAAAACACGCCAACACACCAATCAACTGTTTCACCGAAAAATCCGCAAACCATTTCCATTGAACAATGCATTTCGCCATCACTAATGGATGCACTTCCGCGATATGTGCTGCGATTTCGCCCAACTGCGTGAGAGAGTAATACGTCTCTGACTTGGTTACAAACCCGTAACTTTCCATGATATCACACACTGCACTCGTTTGCGTCTCTAAATACGTGTGTAGTCCGTCCGCGCACTCGCGCGCAACACGTATCTCTTGAATCAATTGATTGTATCCCACGACCGATTTCACGTCCTCTTCCACGTATTTGTATTCGGACTTGAGCGATTGGATTTTTCTCTCGACTTCTTTCCGTTTTTTGTTTACACTCACTTTCAGTGTATCCAAGTATCGTATCATCTCTTGGCAAACCAGTTCCGGCGTCCGCAGATGCTGAATGGACCGCGTCTTTTCCGCCAACTGGGTTTCCAGCCGCGACAGTTCGGTGTGTTGACTCGCGGAACGTTTCTCCAATTCAATCTGTAACATGCTGCGATGGGCAAATTGCGCGAACTGGGACGACACCCCCTTTTTCAATAGCCGCAACACCATATCATAATCGACATGGAATTTTGATACCAGTGTTTGGGGTGTCCCGGAGAGGATTTGTCGGTAGGAATCTCTCGACGGAATCCCGTTCCGGAAAAGCGTTGGCAAATGGATGGCATGCCCGACCGTATCGATTCCTCTGCGTCCTGCGCGCCCCGCCATTTGCGTGTATTCGTGCGACAAGAGAAACCGGTCTTGGGACCCGTCGAATTTCGATAGACCGGTAAACACGGCGGTTCGAATGGGGCAATCGAGTCCGATTGCGAAAGATTCCGTGGCGAAAAGCAAATACACGTATTTCTTGCTAATCATGAGTTCGACGATTTCTCTCAAGATGGGAATCATACCCGAATGATGTATCGCCACGCCTTTTTCCAAGAGTTTCACTAAACTCTGGTATTCGGGTAATTCCAAGTATTCCTTGTAGTTGGGAAGACGGCGGACAAGTTGTTCGCATTCGCGGGCAATGGTGTAGGGGATTTTCGAATCAAACGGGAGAATATTGGCGGTGATTTCTTCGGCGCATTTTTCCACTTGTTTTCTGGAAAACACGAACACGATGGCGGGGAGCATGGAATCGTCCACGTCCATGTCGTCGGACCCTTTCAAGAAAGTGGCTAAATGATTAAGTGTGTATTTTCGCGCAAGCCGGACATCGTTCTCTTGATAGAGGTCACACACGTGTTTGAGTGTTTGGTATCCTTGTTCTTGAAACACGCCTTTTTCCGATTGCAATGGGATGAGTTTGTTGGTCGATTGCCGGATGGTTTGTTGGAGCGCTTTGTCTTTGAGCGATTTTAAGAAAGATTCGGTGGACGGTACGAAGGCATAGTGTGTCAAGGGAACCACACGATGATTGGTGTAGGCGAGTCGGACTTGTTTCGGGTGAACCAATTGTGTGGTGGATTCAATAAGGTGCAAGTCGCGTGGAACCGACAAGTCGGTTCTCGTCGACTCGATCCATTCGGCGAATTTATCCGGTCCATCCAACGTCGCACTCAACATAATCATCTGCACCTGCGGCGGCAACGACAATATCGTCTGTTCCCACACATGCCCTCTTCCTTCATCATTGATGTAATGGACTTCGTCCATAATGACTGCTCCCAGTTCTGTCGCTAAATCCATTTGGAAGTCGAGAGACGACCCTAAGTCCAAGTACGACCCCTCCACACCCGTCATATGAAACAAACGATTGTTTAATATCTCCGCCGTCATGATAATCACCTCTGCAGTTGGATTGGTCTTGATGTCTCCCGTGCAAAGTCCAATCGATATCTCCGGAAATTTATTCGTGAATTCGTGGTATTTCTGATTCGAAAGAGCTTTGATAGGACTCGTGTATATCACTTTTTTCCCCCGCTGCGTAAAATACCGGATTGCAAATTCCGCCGGCAACGTTTTCCCCGACCCCGTGGGTGCACACACCAAAATGTGATGTCCGTCCACGATCGCCTCAATCGCGTGTTTCTGGAAATCGCTCAATGGGAACGCAAAAGTGGAAAAATGGTCTTGATACATGCATTCCCGGTCGTCCGGGTACAAGGGCGAACAAATGATTGGCATATCAATATAAAAAACGGATTTGCAACACAATTCATACACTCTATTCAGACGATGTGTTTATGTAGATTGCCAAAATTGAAAAGTCGAGGTCTTCTCATCTCCATCTCTCAAATAAACTTTAGGTTCAAATGGGCGCAGGTGCAAGTATCGAATCCGATGGCTGTCTCTACCACGCACGTTCGTGTGGATGTATTTACAGATGTGAATATCGCAACACTCTTGTTTCGGGTGATGTTGAATTGGTCAAATGTTGTTATCATTGTCTAGAGAAACTCCGCCAACACACGTTCGATTATGAAATGGTGGATGATCTGTGTAGAGAAACACGTAATCAACCCATCGATGTACTGACAACAAAGTCGAATATGCAATGGATGAATCAGGTAAGTGCACTAGCGTATGCCGACAAACGGGGAATTCGTAGTGTAGAGGAGTTCCTTTACAATAAGAATATTCTCTGCAAATATGGGTTCGACCATCGCAAATAAGATGGGCAAAAGTTGACTCGAACTACAATAGAATAATCACACGAGAATCAATCAAAAAAGGTACTTAATGTCTAGACATATTCTCTGCTCTCCCTTCGGGAATGTCGAGCAGAAAATCTGTTTAGTCATATACGCTGCTCATATTCGTTAAAAACGAATATGGACAGACGTTACCTGTTTTTCTTGGTTACCTGTTTCGCTACATGCTTATGTAAGCCGATATTGGTATTCGTAATAAGGGTCTTCTTCATAGTCGTCGTGAATCGTTATCCCGGTAATATCAATGGCGGATGTTTCGCGATTGCTTGGCAAATGGTTTCCGTGGTCTTTGTCCATGAATATATTCACCACGCGTCGTTCCCAATCGTACATACACGGTTGTACGGAAATACACGCATCCAATACGAATCCCAATTTACGCCACCTCAATTCTTCCAATGCTTCCGGCGAAAGATTGAAATAAGTGACGTGTTTGGTTTTCTCGAAAAGATCGAACCATTTAAATTCACTAAACCATTTGGTTCGTAATATCTCGTCATCGCAAGATGTTTTCACGATATGATGAATCTGTAGTAATACGTGTTGAAAAGAACGCGGCATGGAAAATACGGGCAACGAATGAAGTGTCGGGCTGAATGCATTCATGAAAAAGAGGTTCAATTTTGATTACTTACCTGCATTTATGCGGCGTGTCGTAAACGCTACACGTATTTCATCGCATATTATTGGTTTCCGCTTCATATACAACTTTTTTACATATCCAAATGGCACGATGATTGGTTTCTTTGGTGATGGTGTCATATTCGACCGACTCAAACTGCCGTTCCAACGACTTTGCTCGTCGATACAATTGCCGAATAGATTCGGAACGAGTTTCGCCACCGATTTCCATGTAATCAATGACTGCCGTCTCGCTTCCTTCTACTTTGATGTGGGTTACACCCATTGCACTCAATCGTTCCATTCCAAGTATCAATCCGTAGAAGTGAATTTCTACGGGAGAATCCACTACATCTACCCATGTATATTCAGACCGGATAGCATGGGTATCTTTATAGAGTACCATCGAAGCAGCTGCACGACCTTTTTCTCCCATGTATCCGCCGAATCGAATGAGATACTGTGGTTCCGAAGGCTCTTTCATTTCATCGGATGATTCTGAAAAGGGAAATATTCGACGACTCGGGTTTTTTCCAAAACACATATTACAAAAGTGAGTGTAGTATATCTGAATCATACTCTTTGTGTTTCTTTGCATCAATTTTAGCGGCACTTTTCGCGAAGGCTGTTTCACATACCAAAGGCGGTTTCACATACCAAACACACTCCTATCAAACTGCACAATCTGATCCACCATATACGAATAGTCGTTCAATGGAGTCGTGTATTTAGGCAATGCCAGTAGCATTCGACATCGATAGATAATTTCGTCGTTCGCGCCTTGAAAATAAGAAAGGATACCAATGAGTTTGTGGGTATGAAACCGGATCGATTCGCAAGATTCTTTTTTATCCAACGTCTTCACGCACGATATATATTCGATTTGAAACATTCGAAGAAAATCCTCGTATAAATCCATGTTTTTATCACACACCTCATAAAAAATATATTTATTGATACGTAACATAAATAAACCGTATAACATACCTGATGTTTTTTGCCAACACTCATTTATTCGCGCAATCGAAGATTCATCTACAACGCCGAAGTAGTTCGCGAAATTCGATTCCATACGTGTCGGAAATCGCCGAGAGACGGTCGGGATTCAACACTGCCATTTCCAATTCTTCTTTCATTGATTTCCACCGTTGGCGCATTTTCTCATAATCCAATCGGATAAACAATTCAGGGAAGTTTTGCGCATGGTATCTACACAAATGTCGCCATTGGCTTGACGTCAATGCATGTGTGTGAATATATTCGCGCAACAGAGGAACGACTTGCTCCGAAGGGTTGGTGAATATCCATTCCCAGTCGATTCGTTCTGGATGGTCGCGCAAATAGTGGATGGCTCTCGGCGACGGATTCGAGGAAAACAGGTCGAAATGAATCGATTGCGGATATTGCAACAAAATATCCATCGCTTTTTCTGTGGGATTCTCAGACAACATCATAAATCCGGCATAAAATATTTCTGAAATACTCAACATCTCTATTGCGCGATCCGATGGGTTACTACACAATGTCATAAACCTCCGGTAATGAGGATCCATTCGATACAACAGGTCGAGTGCTCTAGGCGACGGATTCTCCGACAATGCGAGAAAATCGATTTTGTCTAGATTCTCTTCAATCCAATCGAGAGCATAATCCGCAGGATTCTTACACAATGCTGACCAGTATTTTTTGATGTTGTATTTTTCAAACAGTCCTCTGACTCGAGGATTCGTGTTTTTGGCGAATGGGAAAGGGTAGATTCGGTCAGGGAATTCGTCGAGCAAATCGATTGCGTCATTGGATGGATTTTGCGAGAGATAATACCAATTGATTTTTTCCGGGAATTGTTTCAGCATGCGCATGGCAAAATCGGATGCGTTTGCAGAAAGATACTCCCAATCGGGTTCGCGTTCAGGAATTGTATAAATAGGAGCTTGCATGACGTATACATGATGGTCGATTTGCATCATGTAAACGAGTTATGTTCAATTTTAGGTGTGTGCGTTCGCGCGAAGCCCAATCAACCTTATTTACCTGGTTGGACTACACGATAATACCAAGAGTCCAAATGCGAAAATATACAATAACAATAACGCCAAATAAATATACCGGATTCGGTCTATTTCCATTTGTTTGTCGTCGAGCGTTTCGTTCAGTTCCTCGATTTGCTCCTTCAAGTACCGTACCTTCGCTTTCAGTTCTCGTTCCGATTCAATAAACCCATTATTTTCATCAAGTAAATACGTGTGGGTGGTCTCCAAGGCATCATAACGTGTCGACAAGTCCGCACATTCGTCCATTAAATTCGTGTTTTCTTCCATCAATGCTCGATTCCGTTCTCTCAATCTTGCCAAAGCCAATTCGTGTTTCGTAAACGCGTTGAACGCCTCGGAAGTACCGCAACACATCAAATAATCCAAATAAATAGCCGGGTCAATATAGGGTGTTGCATATTGGAGAGGCGTCAAATCGCCCGTTAGTCGCGCTTCGCCTGCATTACAATGCGCCGAACACGTAATCAATCCGTCATCACTCGAAAACGAGATGCTCACTCCCGAGCCACTATAGTAAACAGTATTGGACAGTTGTACTTTGACATTCGTATTGGTATAGAATAACAAGGAGGTGTTGCCATTCGACACGCGTAATTTTTCGCAATTCAACAACCCATAGTAAATGCGAATGTTGTATTCACTCAATGCGTTCATCACCAATCCGATTGGACACCCATACATAAGAATATCCGGTATTTCCACGATGTTTGCTACATTCAGTTTTGCGCGAATTTTCTCTCGCATATAAGAGTAATCAAAGAGGAGTGTTGTATCTACAAGATGGTTCATGTTTTTTATCGTTGAATAATAGAGGGTGTTGTATCTAAACCCTTTTCCTTTTTGTATATCGCCATCTATCTAGTAAGCGTCCCTCACATCTTTCCCTACCGGAAACCTCGGCACGCCTTGTTCCGATAATTCTTGGTAAATCACTGTCAAGTGTCGACCGATATAGGCGGACGGATTTGCCGTAGCGGATTCGAAATACTGGCGCCGTGTTTCTATCGTTCCGCGGGGTCTTACACTGAATTCTCGCCCATCGGGAGTCAAACACACCCATATGATGGTTCCCTTATCGCGCCCGTCACCTTCCTTGAATCCCTTGATTACGTACTCGTCTTCGAAAAACTCCTTGTATTTCTGCAAGTCGTGGCTCCGGTATCCCTGCTGGTATTTGCCCCGAATATTACGGAGCATGATACCCTCGTAGCCCTGCTCTACGTATTCGGTGAATCGGGTCTTGAAGTCTTGCACATTTGAGACCGTGATGGTAGGGACGAGTCGGACGGAATCGGCGGAATCGACGGAGAGAAGGCGATGCAATTTGGTGATTCTCTCGTCAAAGGGTGTTTCCGACTCCACTAAATCATACACATGATACTCGATTTGTTGGACTCTCGGTATATCCAGGTCGGAACGCGTTTTCTTCTTGATCAATCCAGCGAGCTCTTCGAAGGGCATCTGGTCCGTGTACAATTCGCCATCGAACACGAGATGAGGGAATCGTGCGAAGATAGGTGTAAGGGATTTCGCTAAATGGTCCAGACCGACAAAAGCAGAACCGGTTCTCGACTGGAATTTGATTTGACTAGTGGCGTCTAGGTAGACGATACATCGGAGTCCGTCGAGTTTCGGCTGGACAAAACATGGATACTCGATACCGTTTTTCTTGGAAGAGTTCGTTTTCGGGTCGTACTTGTGGGCGAGCATCGGATAAATGGTCGGTGATTGTTGTGTCGGCTGCGATTCCACTCGCGAATCGGCATACCCCTCTTTCTCAATCTTGTCTTTGTATTTTCTCTCGGTTTCTTGCGTACATTGTTGAAGAGGTGTAGTTTCATTCTTCCGTCCAATGTTTTTCCCTTCTGTGTATTCGCGAATGGCTGTCTGGAGTTTCCCTCCTTCGTATCCATGCTCAATCGTGGCAACCGCTTTGCCATTGGCTTCTACACCTATTCTTGCTTGCCACAACTTGGTCTTGCCATTCTTGTCTTGTCCGTAGATTGGTCCGTAAGTCGAGAGAACGTTCGCGTTCATGATACAAAGGTGTAGGGAGGTTCCGTTTATATAGATTCCATTGCTCAAAAATTGAACGCCTTTTTATCCAACCATTTATTCATGCATAATACAATACAAGAACGATTTAAAGAGCCCTCAAACAACGACAACCGACAAAATGAATTGGACACTTCCCAAACCCGTGTTACAAAGACAGAGTGCGATGACGGAAGGACCGACAATCGTGTTTCCTATGTATCAAGACATTCGACCTCGCCCGATTCGAAACAACAGTAGTTGGAATCGTAGTAAATATGCGCAATGGGTCGATTCCGAATTGGAAAAGCGAAACTCGAGAGAAGCCGAAGAAGCCGATGACCCGGAGAAAAACAGAGAGACGTTTCTGTATCCGATTGAATGGGATCAAACGATTACCGATGTGGAATATCCCAGTTACCGCACGGAATATTATCAATGGGTGGACCGCGAATTAGAGATGCGGAGCGTGAAAACCGTGGAAGAGCGAGAGAATCCGGAGAAAAACAGAGAGACGTTTCTATACCCAATTGAATGGGACCAATTACTTACCAACTCTATTGTATAACCCAACGAAGATTTCATGCTTATTTGTCATTTGTAATCCTCTTAACTATTACTACTAAAAAGACGTTTTGTTCTTTTTTCTCTCTCTTCGAGAGAAGTCTACACATCTATAAACCAACGAAGATTTCAATCCGGAACGGATTAAAATTTTCGGGTCAGATACCAGTAACGATTTGAAACAGGCACCCCTCTGCTTCGCTTGAGGGGTGCGGTTTTAATGTCTAGACTTATTCTCTGCTCTCCCTTCGGGAAGAAAAAAGTATATTCCATCCCGAAGGGAGCTGTCCATATTCGTTTTTAACGAATATGTCCAGACGTTAAATCTTCACTGGTATAAAACCCACATAAACCCTACACTTCATTTTGTGGTATATCCATTCCCCTCCTCCCGATGAAAGTGTCTCTCATTAGTTATACGAAATCGAACAACCATGTAGACCGATCGTTGCTTGATCTCGTCGCTTATTGTGCGCGTGTATCGAATCCAAGTAACCAACACGTCACTGAAACAAACGAAAAACTCATTCAATATCTCATTCGAAACAAACATTGGTCTCCGTTTGAAATGGTGAATGTGTGTATTGAAATCGAATCCACGAGAGATATCATTCGCCAAATATTAAGGCATCGTTCTTTTTCTTTTCAAGAATTCTCGCAGAGATATGCGGTAGCCAATCTCGGGTTCGAGTACAAAGAAGCCAGGTTGCAAGACACGAAAAACCGGCAAAACAGTATTCCGATAGAAGAGGGGCAACACGATCTTCAACGCGAATGGACAGAGAAACAAAAGGAAGTGTCGGATTTGGTCGAAACCCATTATCGCTGGGCATTGGACAACGGGATTGCCAAAGAACAAGCGCGGGCTGTCTTGCCGGAAGGAATGACTCTCTCGAAAATCTACATGAATGGTACGTTGCGATCGTGGATACACTACATTGAATTACGGTCGGGGAATGGTACTCAGAAAGAACATCGAGACATTGCGATTGCGTGTGCAAAAGCGATTGATTCTGTGTTTCCCATCTCTCATTTGTTGTCTTTGTAAACTAGACACCCACCTTTAGGGGGTACGGTTGTTACACACTTGTTGTGTTGATACCAGTGTATATTTACACCTTTTCACCCCCCCCCAATAGGGGGGGGCGCACGAGGCGTTGCGGGACAAAGTGCGTATAACTGTAATTATATAATATGTATTCTATGTTATATAATATGTTTAATAACGATAACTCCAAGACAAATGGCGAATACAAATTTTTTATGGATATAAAAGATAACATACATTGCATTTTTGATGTTGGGTGTCGTTCAGAAAGCGAGTTTATTCATTTTACTGGAGAAGTTCATTATTTTGACCCAGTCAATGAATTTATAGAAAATTTAAAAAAATGTGAAAATGCCAATTCCACATCTTATTTTAATCATTTTGGATTAGGCGAAGAAAACGCGCAAATATATTATTATCCGAAATACGAATCGTTTTATAATAGAATAAATAGTTGTTCTATTAGTGATGACGCGAATAAAATGTTATTGCATTTAAAAAAAGGAAAAGATTATGTTATTCACAACAACATAACAAATATAGATTTTCTGAAAATCGATACAGAAGGATATGAATTGAATGTGTTGCAAGGGTTTGAAGATTTTTTAGAAAATGTTAAAATAATACAATTTGAATATGGGGGGACCTTTTTAGATAATAACACAAAATTAATTGATGTAATCCGTTATTTAGAACAAAAAGGATTTTATAAATTTTCATATTTGACTAGTTATGGTACCGAAATGATTACCGATTTTACTGACCATTACCAATATTGTAATATCGTTTGTATAAATAAAAATAGCAGTTTTGTCCCATTTTAGCCCTCTCAGGACCAAAACCGTCGGAATACGACAATTTTGTCGTATTCCGCCATATCGGATTTTGAACTTGGTCCTGAGATGGTTAGACCAACGAGGAATCGCAAAGCCATTTGGTCAATGGAAAGGGATAAAAGAGCCTCTGACATAGATAAAGAAACACGTATTTTTGTATCGATAGTATATAAGCATAAGCCCGATGAACCTATCTGAATTTGATAGTGGTGTAAGAGGAAGCATACAAGGTCTCCAGTTTGGTCAAGATGCACGTGTAGACGAATTAAACGAGAGAATCCAAAGCCGACATTTCCCCGACCAACCTTTGCAGCCCAATTTCGACCCGCGATCCACACCGACCAAATATGCACGATTTCCCCTGATCGAGAGACGTGCAGCTCCGACAGTACCTATTCAAACCGGGGTCCCCTTTGACCCCAGACGAAACTTCAGTGCAGCCATCAACCGCGGTCCGGTGGGTGCTTATTTAGCGAATATCGATACAGATACCGTGTTGCGCGGATATACGAATGCATTGCAACGGGGT
>Ga0214921_10006376_pt1 | contig 16206 bp, 12 predicted proteins | sample LL1505_MetaG_FD_177992 | JGI IMG/M metagenome (GOLD analysis project Ga0214921, IMG submission 177992) | Freshwater microbial communities from Lake Lanier, Atlanta, Georgia, United States - LL-1505 | ecosystem: Environmental > Aquatic > Freshwater > Lake | place: USA: Georgia | collected...
ACCTTATGGACAAAATCTAATCGGATGAGTAAAGAGAGTTCACATGGAACTATTCATTCCTTCAATCCTAGCACTCGTCATAGCAGCCGTGATTGTGATGTTTGTGCTGCCTCGTCTGTCATCTGTTGTTCTGGGCTCACTCGCCTTAGTTTTTGTTATCATTGCTGCCTACCAGCACTACAACTTCTTTTATACAGAGTACCGTCAAAGTACATGGCAGATGCCCTTGGTTGAGTATGCACCGTATCTTCTGCTAGGAGGACTCGTGCTCTTTCTCATCTTTTTTAGTATCAATTTCGTCGGAACAAACACAACTGCACAGGCCGCTGCTCCTCTTGTAGCAATGAATGCCGCAGTTAATCGTGTTGCAAATCAGGCCCCTACAGTTGCAGGTGTTACGAATGCTGTAACAAATGCAGCGAATAATGCATTAAAGGCGGTTGGCCTCGGAGCCAATAATGCTGCTAAGAACATCCGCTTTTCCCAAGTCTAAGTAGAGAATGGCTAAGGGAACTACCCGTAAATCTAAAGGTCCAAAGCCGATGACGATACCTCATCTTCGGAAAGCGTTTGACCATATTGATGCCTGGATCGAGAGCCGTGTTCACAAGGAGGGTGTGAAAAAACTGGTTCCGGCATTTCAAGCTGAGTGGAAGAAGGTCTTCAGACGCACTGTCGATGCGAAGGCCGCAGAGGCCTATTTGAGCCTAAAGCACACGGCGACACCCCGTGTCACAAAGAAACATAAGCAAGCGGGTGGCGCAGCGGCTTTAGCAGGTGCCCCGCTTGACTACATGACTCGTCAGGGTGTTACGGGCCCCTATGGAAATTTCCCTGCTTATCTTTCGGATGGAATGCTGCCCTATCCTGAAGACTCTGTTTCGGCTCAGTGTGGTAAGGTTGACATCACACCCAATGTTCCGGTTGACATTGGTTCCAATAAGGTTGGAGGTGGTCGTCATAGAAAGACACGGCGCAATCGTAAACAGGCTGGCGGAAGCAATCCCATGACACAGACACTAGAGAATGTGCAGTCAGCCCTTGAAGTCTTCGGGAATCGCCCCTTCCAGAACGCCTCGCCCCCTACGACAGGTAGTATTGCTGTAATGGGAGCAAAGGGTGTTGATGTAGCCACTCCTTATGCGCAGAATACAGTATTTACAACAAAGGCCTATGACCCTGCTGCACTAACATCATCACCTGTACTTGTAAGTCAGAATCTGCCAACTCAACTCACAAAGGGCCCCTTATAAATTCACGCGTGTTTACCAATCAAGAAACCTCATCAGCGATTAGGGTTCTTGAATGAGTCGCCAAACAGAAGAAGCAAAGAAACTGGCTCGCCATCTATTGGACCGTTATTTTCGAACAATGCCCGACTACTTAAGTCGTCATCATATCCAGTCGTACGAGCAGTTTATCCAGGCCGATCTTCCTCGTATTATTCGTGCAAACAACCCGCTCATTTTGTACAAAAGTCAAATTGATCCCGAGAAGAAGCGAAAGACAGGTGAAAAGCCCACATATGAATACAAGGTTGAAATCTATATCGGAGGAGTTGATGGAACTGCGTTAAAAATCGGAACACCCACCGTTGCACTCCAGAATGGCAAGGAGATCCGTGCACTCTTTCCGAATGAAGCGCGTCTTCGTAATCTGACCTACCAGTCACAGATCACTGCAGACATTACTGTTCGTATCACATATGATCCAACTGGACCATCTAATAGGGAGATTCCTGAGGACCAACTTGTACAGACAATTCAGATTCCTGATTGGAATCTCTTCCAGATGCCAATTTTACTGCATAGCAAATACTGTCTATTGAGTGGACAGTCTGCAGATTTTCTACGGGAAGCAGGCGAGTGTATGTATGACCAGGGCGGCTACTTTATCGTAGAGGGTGCTGAAAAGGTGCTTGTCACGATTCAAAACCCTGCGTTCAATACTCTCGATATTCATGAGCAGAAGGCCGACCCTAAAATTAAGTTTTTTGCCAGTATCCGATGCCTCTCAGAGAAGACTCGCCTCGTCAAGCGTGTCACCTTTACAGTTGTCCGCACTACAGATTCTATCCAAGTAGGAATTCCCTTCGTGCGAAAGCCGGTTCCTCTCTATGCCCTGTTCCGCGCCTTCGGTATTATCTCAGACCGTGATATTACTCGTCTGATTCTACCGGATGAAAACTCAGATGAGACGAAACTCTTAGAGCCGCTGCTTCTACCTTCAATCCGCGAGTCCGTTCCATTCCTTGATACCTACACTGCAATTCAATATATCAAGACACTCACGAAGGGCTTCAGTGAGGAGCATGTAATTGATATTCTCTACAATCAACTCTTCATTCACACAGATGCAACTGTTGAGAGTGGAGAGAATGGAACTGTGCGTTCTGGAGGTGCGCGTATCTTCTTCCTCGCAGAGTGTGTGCGAAAGATTCTACGTCGCATTGTGGGTATTGACAAGGACATGGACCGTGATGATATCCGAAACCAGCGCTGCTTGACAAACGGCTTCATGATTCAGCAGATGTTTCAGGACGTCTATGTAAAATGGTCGCGAGCCATGCTGCTTGCAATCGCCAATAAATATGAGTATAATAAGGGCACCTTTTCAGGAAAGAAGTTTGAGAATCTTTTTGAGGAGAGTGGCCGCAATGAGATTTTCCTTGTAAACCAACTATCTGAAGAGGTGAAGAAGGCGTTCAAGGGAAAGTGGGGTACAGGCCTCGGCGAGGAGAAGGCCGGTGCAATTCAGGCCATGTCACGTCTGAGTTATCTTGATTTCGTCAGTCACACTCGCCGCGTAGTTCTCGAGTTCGATACGGGTATGAAACTCACCGCCCCTCGTCAACTTCACACAAGTCAGTTCGGTTATTTCTGTACATCCGAGACACCTGGAGGTGCCAGCATTGGAGTCACGAAGAATCTGACAATGTTGGCGACGTTCAGTACAACCACGAATCCCGAGGATTTCAAGGCCTGGCTGTTCAAGCGTGGGGGCGTGGAGGCGTGTTTTAGCATTGCCGAGAGTCTGTTGCCTATTTATACGGCGGTCTACGTAAATGGCGGCATTGTCGGCTACACACGAAATCCTCTAGCACTCACACAAATTCTCAAACTCTTCAAGCGCACAGGTGTGCTTCCTGCCTTCTCGTCCGTTGGATTCAGTTATCGTGAGCGCCGTGTATTTGTCTATCTGGATGATGGTCGCCCTATGCGTCCTTTGATACATATCAAGAAAGATGGCTCATACAATATCGATATGCTCAAGGAGCATGACATCACATGGACACAACTAGTCGTTGGCAAGACTGCAAAACGCAGCCTTGACCAGACTGGATTCAATGATCCACTTGATAAAGAGAAGGCAGCGACATTTGAGGACTATGCGAAGTTGCTCACACCTCTACAAGGTGCAATTGAGTATGTTGACCCTTATGAGCAGAATGAAGCGTACATTGCGACCTTTCCCTCTTATATCAAGGCGGGTGAAACCTCGCACTTAGAAATCCACCCGTCGACGATTCTGAGTCTCATGACCAGTATCATTCCCTTTGCAAACCATAATCAGTCGCCGCGTAATCAACTGGGTGACAGCCAGAGCAAGCAGGGACTCTCGATGTATGCAACAAACTTTCAGAATCGCTATGACAATACTGCAAATATTCTCTGCTATGGTGAGGCTCCCCTTGTTCGCACACTCTACTACGATTACTATGGCGATGGTCAAATGTCCTACGGAACAAATATTGTTCTTGCAATTGCATCCTACACTGGATATAATCAGGATGACGGTATTCTAGTGAATAAGACGGCAATTGAGCGTGGTCTCTTCCGCAGTATTACATTCCGTTGCTATGAGGCCTTTGAAGAAGATGACCCTTTGGCCAAGACAAAGACGCGCATTGCGCATCCGAAGTCTGTGCCGAACTGGACCAATCTGAAGTCAGGCCTCGATTATACAAAACTCGATGATCGTGGAATTATCCGTGTCGGTGAACTTACAACCTCAGATACAGTCTTGGTAAGTCGCTATGTGCGCACAGAGACGGGTGAAATGAACGATGCATCTGTGACACCGCAAGTCTGGACTCGTGGTCGTGTGGAATCCATTATTGTCACCGTGAATAATGCAGGTCTCCAACTCATTAAGATTCGGATTACTCAGGACAGAATTCCTGAACTTGGAGACAAATTCTCCAATCGCCACGGCCAGAAGGGTACAATTGGTATGCTTCTGGAAGCGCAGGATATGCCTCGCACGGCAGATGGCCTGGTTCCCGATATGATGATGAATCCGCATGCGATTCCGAGTCGTATGACGATTGCACAACTCCTCGAGATGATTTTTGGAAAACTCGCTGCGACTGCTGGGTCAATTGGTGACGGCACGATCTTCATGAATGAAGGTGATCCGTCAGGTGATATTGGCAAGGAACTCATGAAGTATGGAATGGAGCCGAAGGGCAACCAGATTCTGTATAATGGTCAAACAGGCGGCATGATTAATTCTGAAGTGTTCATTGGCAATGTCTTCAGTATGCGCCTGAAACACATGGTGGAGGACAAGTGGAATGCTCGTGCTGCTGGACGCAAGGAGCAGCGCACTCACCAACCTACAGGCGGTCGTGGAAATGAAGGTGGTCTTCGTATTGGTGAAATGGAACGCGATGCACTCATTGGCCACGGTATTATGGATTTTGTTCAGGATACCTATCTGAAGCGGTCAGATGGTGCAGTGATTACAGTCTGCGATGGTTGCGGTACACAGCCCATTTATAACGAGTCGAGGAAAATCCAGATTTGCCCGTTATGCGATGGTCCTGTCAAGTTTACGGGCAATAAAGAGATTGTTGCACCGGTTAAGCGCAGCATGGTAACGTTCAGTAAGGTTCAGATTCCGTATGCGTTCCAACTTGTGAATGATGAACTCCAGACCTACATGAACATTGGAATGCGGTATATCACGGGCAAAAATGCAACTGTTCTACGCTTGCCTGAAGGAACACCTCAGCCTGATCGTGAAAAGGCTATGGCACGTGCAGGTCAACCGATACCAACCTTTGTACCTGAGTTCGAGGAGGAGTCGGCTCCCGCGGAGCCTTCTAAGACACCGACGTCTACAACTGTCATTGATGTCGTAACAAAGGGAGCACCTTCAGTTGGAGTAGATTCTGCGGCGGCGGCCGCATCGGCAACAGCAACAGCAGTTGCGGCACTTGTCGATGGAATTCGTCAGAATACAGGGACCCGATTTGCATCAGCCACGCCGGCCCCTCAGGTCACACAGCAACAGGTTGGAGTTGTTCCTCTTGGTCCAGCCGTGAATATGCTAAGTGCAACGCCTGAAGAAGGAGTAGGTGAATTTGAAGAACTCGCTCCTCTGCCTAGATCCAGGCCTGCTGTATCCTTTGCTGCCTCCCCCCAGCAGCAAACACAGCAACTACTCCCATCACAACCTAATGTAGCCCCAACAGGTCAGATGCAACAACAAGTTACGCTACCTGGAGCGCTCCAAATCCAGCAAGGCGGCCAACTCATGCAACCCATGACACTCCAAACAGTTACACAGATGCCTAGTGTCCAAGTGTTCCATCCTTCCATGGCTCAAGTGCCACCTACAATTGTTGTCGATGGCATGGATGGATTTGCACCTCCCGAGCAGACAGGTGGTCGTCGCAGGGCTCAGAGTCCTGCACCTCAACAACCCAGATCCTTCTCCTCTTCAAATAATGGACAAAAGGAACAAGTCACCTCGGCGACTCGTATAACAATACAGAAACTAGGGTAAAATTTGAGCCTAAATTCTTTTAATTTGATTACTACAGAATGGACGAATATACACTACTTGATGTTCTTTATCGCTCTCGCGTCACGCTATTGAAAATGCTTGAAGCGAGGGGTTATGATACAAAGCCCTACAGTCGTTTTGGTCTTGAAGAGATTAAGATGATGCGCAGTAAGGGTGGCGCAGAAGCACTCGCACTTCGCATGGACCTTACAAAGCCTGAACCGAGGGCTGGCGAGCCGAACAACTGTGTTGTCCTCTATACACCTCAATCAAAGAAACTCAAGCAGGGCGAACAGATGAAGACGTTTATTAATGAGCGCGTCTTTGGTGAAGGAAAGGGTGACCTCGTTGTACCTGAGTCTCTTCGAGTAAAGGACAAGGAGAATACGGAAATTATTGTCATTCTTTCAGACGAGGTTGTATCTGATCCGTTTCACGCCTTTGCTCTGAAGATGTGGCGCACAATGAAGTTGCGCCTCCGCTTCTTTCAGGCCGCCACCATTGTAAATGACCCATCAGGCTATGCAATTGTTCCGAAGCACAGGAAGATCTCCAAGGAAGAATCTGAGAAGATTCTCCATGACCTCTATCTGAAGTCGGATGAAACGAAGCAGTTGCCTACAATCCGCTTTCATGAAGATATGCAGGCGCGCTGGCTAGGACTCGTTGAGAATGACATTGTTGAAATTACCCGCCCCAGTCCTTCCGCTGGCGAATATATCGTCTACCGTGTTTGCCTGCCTTAGGTAGATGGCAGAGACATTCTGCGCAGATTTTCGTAAAAACTATGTTGGACTTTTTCCATCAGGTACGAGTGTTGTCTGTAGGGCCGATCAGCAATTGAAAAAAACAACTGAACTTTTTACTTTAATTTCAGATATTGGTTCGCATAACTCTGCAGCACAGGCACTTACCTCCACTGCAAATACGGTTGCTCCAACGCAGACACTCATTACAGATGCCCTCAAATTCTGTTGCACACTTGAAAAGAAAAAGGCCATTGAGACGCAACTTCGCCAGGCGCAGGAAGACAATACCGTTGCAGAGGCCCGTGTCGCAAGTGTACAGAATCCTGCAGGAGATGTCTCTCCGAAAGGCACCACATTTCCTTTTGGCAGGCCTCTCCGGTCTGATTCAGTACCCATTCTTCTCGCAGCAAGTCTCGCTTTTTTGATTCTTGCGATGGGACTTCTTCTGAATCTGAACTCAATTGAAATTGCCTATACAGCGCCCGGTGGTTTTCCGAATCTCTATCAACAACTCATCGAATCATGGAATGCAACTTCATGGATGATTATTGGGCTCACCGTTGCAGGATCAGCAGCAGTGGCAGGGGGTATTTTCTACTGGGTTTACAAGCAGCATCCTAACTGGATAAAGTAAACAGATACTAGATAGAGATGTCGGCGATGAACACAGTGTGTCCTGCCACAGTTACAAGCGCCACCTCAGTACCGAGTACTTACTTAGGTGGAACAGATACAGCGCCTGCCCTTATCAGTGGATTTCCGAATACGGCCGGTGCCTACACACCGTCAAGTATTACAAATCCAACCTTTACAGTCAGAGCCTCTTCAGGTGATTCTACTCAACAACTCAATAAGACTGCTTATCTCTTCAGTATTCTTGATGGATTTGTCGCCACGGCTGTAAATGCTCGTTATGCCCCGCCTGCGTCGGGCTACTGGGCCTCTACACAGAGCCAGAGTCTAGCCACGCTGAATAAGATTCAGGATATCTACACTTCATTCACAACGACAAATGTTCCTGGACAGAGTTATAAGATTATCAATCCGAATGCAATGCTAAAGAATACAATCACGGGCCAGGCGGCAGATGCGACAAACTCTGTTTCTTATGACCTCCTCTACAGTCTCCAATACGAATTTTGCTTCTGGGTCAAGGTCTATTCCGTCCTGCTCGGTGATTATGTCACCATCCAGAATAAAGTCACAAGCACAACTGGATTTACGCCCACTGCACAGACGGAACTCCAGCGTAAGATCATCAATCTCCTGAACGCGGTGAATCTCCGTCTCAGTGATTTAACGGAGATTTCCAACTATGTTGCGCAGCAGCAGTCGGCCTCACTCGCCACCATGAACACCAATGTGAATAAGTTCTTAACAGATATTCAGGCAAATACACAGACTCTTGTTACAAATAGCCAACAATTGTCGGGTTCTGATGCCAACTCAATTCTCCGGAAACGGATGCTTGAGTTCTCTGAGGAGAAGAATAACTATGCAAACCAACTGCTCACTCTTTATGGTGCTGCCAACTTTATTGCCCTTGGCCTGCTCTTTTACATTTATAGAAGCTAAGTAGATGGACACGGCTCTTAACACGGCCTTTGGTCAAATGAGCGCAAGTGATAGGGCTACCTATCTTGCAGGACAGGCAACTACTCTTCAATCAACTCTTACAGGACAATTTGCAGATTCATTTGGCCAGTCTCTTTCTAATACGCAGAACACTGCGCGTAACTTTGATATCATGACAAACTATACAACTCAGTCAAAAAATCTGAATACAGTTGTGTCCGATCTTGCAGGTACACAGGACTTCAATCTTTCGACTGCGAAGCGTAACAGTGATACTGCCCAGCGCAACCAGGAGATTAAGGAGTGGTACTACAACAATAAACTTGATACACTCTTTGTCTTTCAACTGATGTTTATCAGTCTCTGTGTTCTTGCAGCGATCGCTTTTGCTGCCAAGATGGGATTCATTAGCAATACGCTTGTAGGAATTCTCATTGGATTTGAAGTGGTGATCATGATTCTACTGATTTCAAATCGTGCCATTTATACGGATAAAGTTCGTAATAAGCGCTACTGGAACAAGCGTATCTATGGTGTCGTTGGGTCTGCTCTTCCCGGCGGTATTCAGAAGTGTAAGTAGAGATGGATGTGTCCACACTTAAATCACAATCCAGGTTACTTCAAAGTTTAACAGTAAACTCTGAACTAAACAGACTCATTGAACAGCAAGGATCCTATGAGGCACTAATGACAAAGGTTCACCAACTGAAAAAAAATACGGCGACTCTCAATCGTGATTTTGATGAACGGTTCAAGGAGACCGAGGGACTCTATAAACTCCCCTTTTTCGGAACGAATCAGGATATTCTTCTGATCGGATTTTACTTCTCCTATCTGTTTTTAATGATTGTGATGCTGGTCGTCTACTACAAAAATACACAGTCATGGCAAAATACTCTGTATGGTGCAGTTGGTTCCATCTTTGCTCTTATGATTATATCGGGCCTATTGTTTCGACTAGCCTGATGAGTGCTCTTTCTCATGCTCGGCGAAACTCTCATCATCATCGAATGCCACAATCCCTACAAAGGTGCGATTTTCAAGCGGCGCTCCGAACTCGTCTACTAGACGCTTTCGCAACTCCTCCACAGTCAACTTCTTACCGATACCACCCTGCTGCTCCGTCCAGACTCTGTACGCCTTCCAGATGAGTTTGATGTCAGTACGAGCACCAACCTCCTTACGGATGCGAGTGTTACGGAACTTTGCATAGGTATCAAAGCGCTCCTTGTACTCAGAGGATGCATCCTTGATAATCTTCGGCTCCTTGATGCCATTCTTTGCATAGATTTCAGTGTAGTACTTGACCAGTAGGCCAAGATATGCCTCCCGCCAGAGAAACACCTTCGTATCAATACTCGTATCCTTGCGATGAAAGTTTGGCTCGCCTGAGATAAACTTCTCCCAGCCGATATCATTCTCATCTACGAAAGTCGACGGATGAGGAATGACGCGGATACGGCGCCATGTACCACGGTCCATTGCATGAATCGGTGGCAGATTGTTACAGAGCATGAAGAGTTTACCACACACCTTGAACTTCTCCTGATCGGAGAAAAGGCCACGGGCCTCCACCAAGTCCTCTCCACTGAACTGCTTCATGCGGCTGGTATTCAGGGGTTCATTCTCATCCGGCTCATTCAGATAGATGAATCGCCTGTTTTTGATGGACATAATATCAGGATTGGCTGCACCTGACTCAGGACGCTTTCGAGTGAGCACAGTTGATGCAAGAGGTCCCTGGTACTCACCGAGACAGACACGCATCAATTCCAACATCTTTGACTTGCCGTTGCCACCACCACCTGTCATTGTGTAGTAGCACTGCTCACGATTCATCGCCTCCAGGCAACTGCTCATGAGAGTGATCACATACTCCTTGAGGTCAGGATATGGATAGACCTTATTCAAGAAGTCTTCCAGTTCCTTCGCGGCAGGGTCCTCTGAATTGTAGGGCACATAGGTGATGGCTTCACGCCCACCCTCCTTACCGGCGACAAAGGACATCATGTCCTCAGGCCGACCATCACGGAAATCCACATAGATCTCCTTTGTCCCGTTTTCAAGCGTGCGCTCGGCACGAAGATTGAGCACACCATTTTTACAGACGATCAGATACGGATTCAGATTCAGTTTGTTGAGGAAGTCTTCATCATAGAAGAGATTAGCACACTCCTTCATCACACTGTCCTTGAAGTTGGCCGTGTAGAGTGACTTCTCAATAGCCGTGAACTCCTTGAGATATTTCTTTCCCGTCTCATCCAACTCAGTTTCTCCATCAGAATTTTCTTTTGAATGCTCTTTCTTCATAGCCTTTTTTGCCTTATCAAATAACTCAACCACTTCATTGCTGATGTGACCACGGAGTTCAAAGCCCTGCTTAATCGGTCGCCAGCAGTGCTGCTCAGGCACGAACATGAACCAGTCAACCTTCTTGTTATCAAGACTCGCCTTATACTGGTCGCCATACATCTTCTGCATGACCTTTGCGATGTGAAAGTGTGTATTTAGCGGATGCTCCATGATGAAACGAACTACATCGGCATCATTAATATCCTTGTACTTTGTGGGATTGTCCTCACGAGCCCAGCGACTTAGGCTCTTCATGCTGAGAACACGCTCGCCGAGAGGTCGTGACCAGCGATTCCACTCACGCTTCCGCAGACTCTCTTCAGCAGCATTATACTTGGGTGACCTGCGACTAAACTCCATCCAGAGGTCAAATAACTTATCCGACATCTCTGCAGTGCTTGCGATATGGTGAAGGCAGAGACCAAGTTCAATCCAGAGACCATAGTCCTCGCATCGCTTTTCAGAGAGACAGTCCATTACGAGACTGCGAATGAAGGGCAAGTCCTCTGGATTACAGCCACGAGAACTGCTCAACATTGTGCGAACAATTAATTGTGTCTCAGCATCTACTGGCCGAGGTTGGGCGCCACCATCTAGACTAAGTTCAGGCGGGGCTGTAGGCCCAGCGGCCACTGGCGCAAACACAGGAGTTCCCGCTGCCTTTCGAGCCAGCATCTTCTGATACAAGGCCACTGCATCGGCTCGTACCTCATTATCATCCGGTACAAGATTGTAGCGAATACTGAGAAGTTCCATCAGTTCACGGTCATCGTAATTGCTTGTCTCCTCCATCTCCAAGTCGTCCGTGCTTGGGTCATACTTGAAGACAAAGGCCAGCGCATACGGCTGTACAGTCGGCTTGGATTCACCATAGAAGAACCAACCCTGCTTCCTCACCATAGCCGCATCATAAATATCCTCCTCCTGATTACAGAACTCTGTACCTTCAAAGGCTCCAATCACTGCATGCTCTTCAAGAAGCCAGTTGCGCAGAGCCTTCTGCTTCTCATTGCTGAGACAGAAGTCAGGAGACTCAATGTGAATACCATCCTTGACAATTCCATTCTTGTCCTTGTATGGAGTATTACGAAGAGTTACAAAGAGACGAATCCCATTTTCATACGAACTCAGATCATAGAAGGCCTTGAGGCCTTCCATTACCTGCAGACAGAAGCCACGGATATGGTGGTCCTCAAACTTCCGTGTCATGTTCATATGTGCCTGGTATTTGAAATCAAGGTCTATCAGAATCGGCTTAGCCGAATCGGATCGTGATTGTTCTACAAAGTTCATAGGCGTCATTTTCCTGACAAAGAGGTAATCGTGAAGAAGGTCGAGAAACTCTGGATAGTCGTCGTCCTTAATCAACCATGTACCCTTCTTGACACCCATTCCACCCATCGTGGCCTCCTTTCCACCTGCTCGCCGATCATTCAAGAAATGATCAAGAGGATGCTTTTTGAACTCCTCCAAAACAGGGCTTATTGATGTCATATTGCTGATAGTAATTACGCAGAAAATACGATTCAAGTTTTATCCCCGGGCTTTGGCCCCACACGCCTGAAATGAAATTTGAGTCACCAGTTAAAAAACAGTCACTATAGCAAGGAAATGAAGTGGTGCCCAACGTGTAATAATTATCTCTACCATGATGTAACGGGTGGAGAACTTTACCGAAAGTGTCTAAAGTGTGCATATAATGAAAAGGACACTGAGGGTGGCCTCGTTGTAGAAAGCCGTATCAAGGGAACGGCTGCAGAAGGCTATAAGATTCTTCTCAATGAGTTCACTCACCTGGATCCGACTCTTCCGCATGTGAAGAATATCAAGTGCCCCAATGAGAAGTGTCCTTCAAATATAAGTGGAACAGAGCGTGATGTGATTTACATGAAGTACGATTCTGCGAATCTGAAGTTCCTGTATATCTGTACGCGTTGCCCTGAGCACACAAGTTGGCGCTCACAGTAAGGGTGCAAGTGTCTCAAGTATAGCCTCAGGTCGGCACGAGGGATTTGAAAATTTTTTTTGAGACGTGATAAGATATAACCACTCTGTTGAGTGCCATTTTTCAGCCATTCCAGCACATGATTTATCATTTACGGTAAGCCATGTGCTAAATAGAGACTGGAGAGGCTCGGTAAGTTGAGTCCTCACGGAGGGTATACCATAAAACGAGACAATAAGATGAAAGAGATCACGACCTTCTTTAGGGCACGGGTCAAGAAGAGGCAAGGTTCCATCACTTGCATCCACTTCTGTGATTCCTGAATTGCCCATACAGGCGAATCCAAAATCAACAATATGGACAGTAAAGGGACTCTCAATGGCCGTCCCCTTCCATTTCATACTTGAAGGTTTTGCACTAATAATAAGATTATCGGCTTTGAGATCGCGGTGGTCCAATTCAAGTCGCTCTTCAAGTCGTTGGAGAAGAATAGCAGTTTGTACTAGACAATGGAGAACATCTCGTTCTAAGGTTTGACTTTCAGACAAATACCGACTACAGAGTTTTGAATCGATGACTTCATGCATTGTAAATCCAACCGAATTTGTCTCCTGACGAAAAATTTCGTAGACTTTTGGAACGCGGGAACCAAGACCTTCGGCCTCAAGAGTCTTCTGGACGATCCATTGAATAAAGGCCTCAGTCTGAATGCCGGCATCCTCCAGATTACTCGTTTTTATCAGGCAAAACTGTCTTCCAGAACTATCTGAACGAGTACATTCTTCAAGATGACCGTGAGCACCGCCTCCTGACCGACCCGTTTTTTCAAGATGGGCGCGGAGTTCTCCTGATGGAAGAAAAATCATGGATTTTCTCATCCGGGGCAGCACTATACTCGATAGGTTTGTAAATTGAAATGGTTTTAACAGACCAAGATCTGAGCCGTCAAATAGGGTTTGTTTCCACATCAGGCCCTCCTATTTTTAAAGGTATGTTTTAAAGGGTAGGAATGATGGCGTTTACGCGTGCCGCCACCCGATGATTTTTTTCCTTGTAATATATTATTTATAACGTCACCTATTTTAAAACTTATAATTTCAGCACCTAAAGTGCTTACATATCCACGATACATACTTAGATCATTTTCTAATTCTGTCAAAATAGTATTTGCTTCTACTTGATTCATTGTTTTGTTATTTGCTCCCGCTGTTAATTTTTCGAAATTAGGTGTCATTTTGTATGTAAGATTTTGTGATAGTAAAATTTTATTTCCAATTGCGTGCCATTTTTCCATTTCTGCTGTAGGTGGAAACTTTCCTCCTAGAATCTTTTGTATATCTGCTAAAATTTTTTTGTGTTCTACAGTTTGTTTATCAGCCTCTGAAATTTGTTCTTTATATGATTTTATAAATTTATCATATCGTTCTTTTAATGCGGGAGATTCCTCAGCCCAAGATTTTTTTCCAGCTATAGCGGCACGGGCAGCGGCAACATTTAATATATCGTGGGGTGGCTGTGCCATACCAAGCATATGAGCAGCAAGTGAATCAGGCGGTGGAGGCGGTGGAGGCGGTGGCGGTGGGGGGGGCGGTGGAGGCGGTGGAGGCGGTGGAGGCGGTACAACCGAACCAGGCTTCAGTAGTAAAATCTGGTAGTGATTTCGGTTAATATAGAGAATATTTACAGGTGCTCCCTTAGCAACAGCCTTGTCTGTAGGTGTATATGTTTGTAAAGTTATATAGTTTCCATCTGCATTTTTCTGAAAAATATTTATATCTGTTTTGAATTTATCTGCAATAACTTGTCCAATACCATATTCAGGATCTGCCCATGGTTTTGTGCTTGCATCATCTAAACTATTAATATAGGCATCATAGTTTTTGCCAGGCTGTGACTCATAAAAGAGTTTCCATTGTTTCTTTTCATTTTCATATAAAGTCTTATCTTGAAGTGTTTCTTTTATACTTTTTATAAAGTTTGGCGTATCTCTTTTCGTAGTTACTGTAACATTTGTTTTACCATCTACTCCCGTTTTAATTGCAGCATTCTCTTTTCGTTTCTTTGTAGAGAAATCGAACTGTTCTAAGATGGAATAGTAGAAACACCATCCATTACCAGCAACATCATAGGGTCCGTCAAACAGGTCTTTGGAAACAATATTTGCATCATTAAAAATAATAAGAGGGATGCCTAATTCTGCACCTTTATCCTGTAAAACAGTATTTACAATTTCAGGTGTAATATTTAATGGTTTGCCTGCACCGCCTATAAATGCAGTAACCTTTGATTGAGGAATACGAGTCCATGTTAGATTTTCACCTCCAGTATAGAGTAGGTTTGTTAAAACAGCATTTATCTGATCGGCCGTTGGCTTGGTTGGCGGAGGTGGCGGAGGTGGCGGAGGTGGGGGTGGAGGCGGGCTAGATGACCCAGATGACCCAGATGACCCAGATGACCCAGATGACCCAGATGATCCAGATGACCCAGATGACCCAGATGATCCAGATGACCCAGATGACCCAGATAACCCAGATGAACTAGAAGAATTAGGAGGCACAGGAGCAACAGGAAGAGGAGCACCTGCCGCAACTGGAAAGCCACTCTTTAATTTATTTAGGAAGTCTGTTGTTCCAGAAAAGAAACGAGTATTTGTCAGCACCTTCATTTTATCAGTGGGAAGTCCAAGTTTTGCAGCCGTATAGAGTAATCCGTGTTCAAGCATCATCTCTAATAGCACTTCAAGTGCATCCTGATTTGTCTCATTCTGTCCAAAAAGACATTGTAGAGGCTGACCAGACTGAAGTGTATTTATTATTTCATCCATAAAGACACTAAATTGAGGCTGCGTCGTACGACTCTCTACATATTTTGAGTAGAGGCCAGACTTTACAGAACTTTCTAAGCAGAGATCCTGTTGTGCATAGATTGTAATATAAAAGATGGAATAGAGACGGCAAGTGATTTCAAGCAGAGAAAAACAATCATTATCATATTTTCTCTTTGTTGCGTCATCGAGTCCAGGAAAATTCGATGAAAATTCAGGAGACTGAATTTCTGACATGCCAACTCCGTAGTCAAAATGCTGAACTAACTCTTCGATAAATTTATAGAGAAAAAAGTTAGGCGCCGTCTGTGCCGTTTCAGGAAGCGTTGTGAAATCTTTTATTTTGGCAATGCGGTAGTCCTTTTCAGCAATATTTACAGGACGTGTTGCATCTTTGGGATTAATCTCGGCAAACTTATGGAAGGGAGGAAGAAAGATAATGGACTGAATTCCACCAAATGTGGAATACCCCACTTCAAAACAATTGAAGAGTTTTATTCCGTGTTTTTCAATAAGTTTATCAAGTGTTCGTCTGGCCCCGCCAGACTGTAGCGGTAGGGGGTTAATAGAATTTGGATACTCCATAGCCCTATTCTATTTAGTAGTGAGTTTTATAACCGGACATTTACTCCTCAGATGTAAGGTCAATTTTATCAAGATTATCTAAAATATGTAGAGCATCTGTTAAGGATTCATGGTATAATTTAGAGATTCCCAATCTGAACATTAAATCATAATACGGCGCATTTGTTACCTGGTCTTTTATCTTTTGTTTTATATCATCTGTTAAGAATTCTGCAAGATCTGTTTTTGTTCCTTCTTCAAATAAATCGCCATCTGGAATCTTCTCCTTGTTAACTTCATAAAACAATACATAGAGTTTTACATAGAGTTCTACATAGGCTTGGTTAGGAGGAAGTGCCTTTGTTTTATCATAGAAGGGTTTGATTGCATGCTCAAAGTTTGTC
>Ga0214921_10006377_pt1 | contig 16206 bp, 15 predicted proteins | sample LL1505_MetaG_FD_177992 | JGI IMG/M metagenome (GOLD analysis project Ga0214921, IMG submission 177992) | Freshwater microbial communities from Lake Lanier, Atlanta, Georgia, United States - LL-1505 | ecosystem: Environmental > Aquatic > Freshwater > Lake | place: USA: Georgia | collected...
AGCCTCCAGTGCCCGTGGGTTTGACTCAGGTAGGTGCCGAGTGGATCTACGACGAATACGCCCGTGGCCAAGGCATCCAGCAAGTGGGGGTGGGCGACAGCGCCGCAGATACAGGCACCGCCAGTGGTTCAACAACACCGCAAAGCTTACCTGCCGTAGACGAGAAGAAAAATATCCTAGATTTATTCAAGAACTGAATTTGACGGCATCAGCACCCTCTGAGTCAGTAAGTCAACTTGGCTACAAAGGTGTAAAGCGGGATCCCCAAAATGATGTTAAAAGGAAAAGTCACCCCCAGGGACATGCCCATATACAAAGCAGGGTTGACCTCGGGCATGGCGTGGCGCAACACCGCAGGTACTGCGATGTAAGAGGCGCTGGCGGCCAACACCATCAGCAACACCGTATCGCCCAAAGGCAAGCCCAGGCATTTGCTCAATCCCAGCGCCAAGACCGCATGCACCAGGGGCGCACCCAGCGCGTAAAGCCAGATGATGGACGGCTGGTCTTTGAAACCCCCAAAGTTTTTAGCCGCCATCAACCCCATATCGAGCAAGAAAAAGGCCAACATGCCTTTAAAAAGGTCTATGGAAAACGGCGCCATGATTTGCTCGCCTGAGGCGCCACTGAGTAAACCCACCACCATGCTGCCCAGCAACAAGAATTGCCCGCCATCGGTAAACGACTCGTGAAGAATCTTGGACATGCCCACAGCTTGCGGGTTGTGGGCCGTGGCAGCTCTGGCCTTGTTGGCCAGCAGCACCGACAAAATAATGGCAGGCGACTCCATTAAGGCCATCGCCGCCGCCATGTAACCTCCGTAGGCAATTGCAGATTGGTCGAGTGCCTGGGTGGCCGTAATAAAAGTGACCGCACTCACCGACCCATAGGTGGCCGCCACTGCCGCCGAATCCAAAGGACCCAAGCGGGTTCTTAAAAACAGGTAGCCCATCAACGGAACAAGCGTAGCCAAAAACACTGCCAGGCCAAGGGCCAAACCAATTTCAAGGGTGAAGCCGGACTTTTGTAACGCAAATCCGCCCTTGAGCCCCAAGGCCATCAACAGATACAGCGACAAAAACCGGGCAATGGGATAGGGCACCTCCAAATTGGATTTGACGGCCCCTGCCAAGGCACCAATCAGAAAAAACAGGATAGCCGGATCCAAAAAGTTTTGCATGTTCAGCTGGCGTTCGGCTCGAACCGCAGCGCTTGCCCCGATTGGGCTGAAGCTTGCGCATTGAGCACTGAAAAAAACTCGCCCTGCCCTTTGGTGTCGAGCCACTGGCCCTGATCCCACTTGAAGTGGTAGCCGCCCGATTTGGCGGCCAGCCAGATTTCGTGCAGGGGTTTTTGCAGGTTGACCACCATTTGGCTGCGGTTGGCAAACACCAAGGTGATCATGCCGCCCACACGCTGGTTGTCGATGTCGGCATCGGTCTGGTCATTGATGCGGTCGCAACTGGATTCAATCGCGCCCAGCGCCGCTTCGGCCCGATCTAGGAATTCGGAGTCGGTCATTACAATTCCTTGATGTTTAAAACTTGCGCGATTTTAGTGGGGGCCCTCTTGGGCTCTTGCCTCTTGGGGGCTTGTGGCCAACAAGGTCCGCTTTTCATTTCCCAAGATCCCGCCGCAGCCCAGCGCGCCACCTTACCCGATATTTTGTTGCGCCGAACACCCCAAGCTGACGCGCCACCATCTGCGCCGTCCACCCCCACCTCGCCATGAACGCCCACGTAAGCCCAAGTTCTTTACCCTCCAGACCCTCACTCTCCGGTTCACCCTATCTGGCTTACCGAAATGATGAGCTTTACTTGGAAGAGGTGTGCCTGAACGATTTGGCGCAAAACTACGGCACGCCCCTGTTTGTGTATTCCAAAGCCCACATGCTGCAGGCCTTGGCGGCTTACCAGCGTGGATTTGCGGGCCGCCAAGCCCAAATTTGCTATGCCATGAAAGCCAACTCCAGCCTAGGCGTTTTGCAGGTGTTTGCGCAAGCGGGCTGTGGATTTGACATTGTGTCGGGTGGCGAACTTCATCGTGTGCTGGCCGCTGGCGCCGACCCCTCCAAAGTGATTTTTTCTGGCGTGGGCAAAACACCTGCCGAAATGCGCCAGGCCTTGCATGCGGGCATAGGCTGCTTCAATGTGGAGAGCATTGCCGAGTTAGAGGTGCTCAACGCCGTGGCCTTGGACATGGGCACACAAGCACACATCAGCCTGCGTGTGAACCCCAATGTGGATGCCATGACGCACCCCTACATTTCCACTGGTCTCAAAGACAACAAGTTTGGCATTGCCCACGAAGACACCTTGGCCACCTACCTTCGCGCGGCCCGGCTGCCTGGCCTGAAGGTGCAGGGAATTGACTGCCACATTGGCTCACAAATCATCCAAATGGGGCCGTATTTAGACGCCATGGACCGAGTTCTGGATTTGGTGCAATCCATTGAGGCAGCAGGTATCACCTTGAACCACATCGATTTTGGTGGCGGCCTGGGCATCGCCTACAACGGCGAAACACCGCCCCCTGCCGATGCACTTTGGGCACAGCTGCTGGCCAAGCTGGACGCGCGCGGTTTTGGTCACAAACCGCTCATGATTGAGCCTGGCCGCTCTCTGGTAGGTAATGCCGGGGTGTGCCTGACCGAGGTGCTCTACCTCAAGCCCGGCGACCATAAAAACTTTTGCGTGGTGGATGCCGCCATGAACGACCTGCCGCGTCCTGCGATGTACGAGGCTTACCACCAAGTGGTGCCTTTGAACGGATCTGAAAAAAAATCAGATGGCCTTGCCGAACCCATGGTTTGGGATGTGGTGGGCCCTATTTGTGAAAGTGGCGACTGGCTGGGTCGCGAGCGCGTGCTTGAGGTTCAGGCAGGCGACCGTTTGGCTGTGCTGTCTGCCGGGGCCTACTGCATGAGCATGGCCAGCAACTACAACACCCGCGGCCGAGCCGCCGAGGTGTTGGTGGAGGGCGCTTTAGCCCACCTCATTCGCAGGCGCGAAAGTGCGCAAGACCAAATGGCGATGGAAACCTTGGTTTAAAACTGCCGCAAACTGCTCCACACTTGAAAGTGCAGGTGGCTAATTTTTCAGCCGATTTTTCTGTCCCCTCCATACCCGCATGCCCAGCAACAGCAACAACAGGGAACCGTAAATGGCCACGTCCGCAAAGTCATTTTTGGCGCTGCGCATCCAAAAAAAATGCAGGATGGCCAACAACGCCACCGCGTACACACTTCGATGCAGCATTTGCCAACGCGCCACACCCATAGCCCGCACCGCCAAATCAACAGATGTGGCTGCCATGGGCAAAAGCAGCAGCCAAGCCAGAAAACCCACCAAAATAAAAGGCCGCTTGGCAATGTCAGCCGCTATGTCGGGCAGATCCCAGCCCATGTCAAACCAGGCATAGCAAGTGGCATGCGCCACAGCATAAAAGCACATGGTGAGCCCCAGGGTGCGGCGGTAGCGAACCAAGGCGCTCAGACCCAGCATGTGCCGCAAAGGGGTAATGGCGAGGGTGATGCACAACATGCGCAAAGCCATGTCGCCTGTTTGTCGAATCAAAGCTTGCGCGGGATTGGCCCCGAGTTGATCCATGGCCGCGGCCCACACCAGCCATAAGGCAGGCATAAAACCCAACACGCCCAACGCCACTCGGACGCCAGGTTTTAAAAGCCATCGGTTGAGGGGAGCGGCTAGTACCACTTCTTGAGGTCCATACCGGCGTACAACTGACCCACTTGGGGTTCGTAGCCGTTGAACATCAAGGTTTTGCGCTTTTTGGTGAACAGACCGTCTTCGCCAATGCGCCGCTCAACGGCTTGACTCCAGCGCGGATGGTCCACCTGCGGATTCACATTGGAATAAAACCCGTACTCTTGCGGTGCCGCTTTGAGCCACGCAGTTTTGGGTTCTTGCTCAGTGAAACGAATTTTCACCACGCTTTTGATGCTCTTGAACCCATATTTCCAAGGCACCACCAAACGAATGGGAGCGCCATTTTGCTTGGGCATCACTTCGCCATACATGCCGAAGCTCAGCAGCGTCAGGGGGTGCATGGCTTCGTCCATGCGCAAACCTTCCACATAAGGCCAATCCAACACGGAGCTGCCCACAAAAGGCATGGTTTTGCGGTCGGCCAGGGTCACCAATTCCACGTACTTGGCAGAACCCAAGGGTTGCACCTTGCGGATGAGTTCGGACAAGGAATAGCCGACCCAGGGAATCACCATGGACCAGCCCTCCACGCACCGCAAGCGGTAAACCCGCTCTTCTTGGGCGCTGAGCTTGAGCAGGTCTTCCAAGCTGTAGACGGTTGGTTTTTTAACCAAGCCTTCCACACTCACCGACCATGGCTGAGTTTGCAAGGTGTGGGCATTGCGGGCAGGGTCGGATTTGTCGGTACCGAACTCGTAAAAATTGTTGTAAGTGCTGGCGTCTTTGTATTCAGTCACTTTGTCCATGGTGACCGCGCCGCTGACGTTGGACTTCACAGAGGCCAACGCTGGCAATTTGCCCGGGCGCTCCCAAGTTCCGGCCGCGCCTGTAGCTCCCGAGGTGCCTGCTGGAGTTTGGCCAAAAGCGTCGCGCGCGGCCCACGACGACAATGCCGCACCTGCCAGGCCAGATACCATGAGGCGCATTACGTCGCGACGTTGCTGGTACACATGAAGAGGCGTGATCTCGCTGGAGATCGGATGGTCAAAACCTTGGCGCTGGGTTTTAATCAACATGTGAGGCAAGTCAGGTCAGTCGATCGGATTAGCGCAAACCCGCTATGTAGTCGGCCACGGCCTTGATTTCGCGGTCGTTGAGCTTGGCGGCCACTTGGTTCATTTGCAGGCTGTTGAGTCGCACACCTTCACGGAAATATGTGAGTTGTGCAGTGGTGTAGTCGGCGTGCTGGCCGCTCAAACGAGGGTACTGAGAAGGAATACCCGCACCGTTGGGGCTATGGCAGCCCGCGCAGGCGGCAATTTGGCGGTCGGCGATGCCGCCGCGGTAAATGCGCTCGCCCACGGCCACCAAATCTTTGTCTTTGGCAAAACCGGGTTTGGCCGACTTGGATGCCAACCAGTAAGCAATGTTTTTCATGTCATCATCGCTGAGCAGGGAGGCAAAGCCTTTCATGACGGCGTTGTTGCGCTTGCCGGACTTGTATTCCTGCAGCTGCTTGACCAAATATTCGGGGTGCTGCTGGGCCAGCTTGGGATTGGCCGTGATATTGGAGTTGCCATCAGCACCGTGGCAAGCCGCGCACACGGCGGTGAACTTGGCTTCGCCCAGTGCCAAATCGAGTTTGGCGGACTTTGGCGCTTCGCTGGAAGCTTGTGCAGTAGATACAGCTGCCACAGCGGCAACCAACAAGAATGAGGCAAACAACTTCATGGTTTCTAGGACAGGTTGTGCAAAACCCCACGATTCTACAATGCACCCCTGACACCAACCCAAGGACGGCATGCCCCACCCCACCTCCCCTAAGGGTTCTTCAGCTGCAGCATCGGGCACCACGCCTAACCCTCAGGCCTTGGAAGCTTTGGGTTGGCTGCATACGGCCCGTTTTTTGACCACGTCGCCGGACCTCAAGCACTTGCCGCGCATTGAATTGCCCGAAATTGCCTTTGTGGGTCGATCCAACGCGGGCAAATCCACCTGCATCAACACCCTCACGCAGCAGCGTCAGCTGGCTTTTGCGTCCAAAAAACCTGGACGCACCCAGCACATCAATTTGTTTTCGCTGGGCCGCCAAGGTCAAACCGACGCTGTGCTGGCCGACTTACCCGGCTACGGCTACGCCGCTGTGCCAAAGCAAGACAAAATTCGTTGGCAGCAGGTCATGGCCAATTACTTGGTGACCAGAGACAACCTCAAAGCCATCGTGCTGCTGACCGACCCGCGATTGGGCCTCACCGAGCTGGATCAAGTTTTGCTGGAGGTGGTGCGCCCCAGGGTAGAAGCTGGGCTGAAGTTTTTGGTAGTGCTGACCAAGGCCGACAAGCTCACGCGCGTAGAGGCCCAAAAAGCCCTGTCCATCATGAAGCTTCAAGCTGGCGGCGGCGAGGTGCGCCTGTTTTCGGCCACCAAACGCATCGGCATTGAAGAGGTGGCCATGGTGCTGTGGGGTTGGGCACACCCTGAGGCGCTTACTTCCGATACACCGCAGGTACCCCCGGTGGAAGGTCTTTAAACCTTCGGTGCACCCAGTAGTACTGGCTGGGCATGGTGCGAATGTAGGTTTCCAGCCGCTGGTTCATCAACGCCGTGTCGGCCTCTACATCTTGAGTAGGAAAGTCGTCCCAAGCCGGCAGCACCTCTATGGTGTAGCCCTTGGGCGTGAGCTTTGAGAGCACCGGCACCACCTTGGCCCGACCCAATTTGGCAAAACGTGATAATGAAGGCACCGTGGCCGCCACATGACCAAAAAACGGCACAAACAGCGACTCGGCGGGTTCGTAGTTGAGGTCAGGCAGCAAATACAAGGGCTCGCCCGCGCGCAACCGGGCCACCAAGGTTTGTGCGCCCTCGCCCCGCTGAACCAGTTGTCCCTGCCCAAAGCGCTGCCGCCCCGCCATGATCCAGCGGTCCACCACCGGATTGACCTGCGGAAAATAAATGGTGTTGATGCGCCTAGGCACCTGCTGGGTCAGGGTCGTCCATGCCGCATCCAAGCCCATAAAGTGCGGCGCAAAAATGACCGCGGGGCACTGTGAAGTTGGGGTTTCTGTCAAGGCGGTTTCTGGCGAGGGCTGCGTCAGCTCATGCACTGCACCTGTCAACTGCAACCTTTGGCGCACCTCATGCGCTGGTGCGTGCCATAGCCAACTGCGGTCCAGCCAGGCTTGGGCAAAGTGAATGAAGGTCTGCCAAGCAAGGCCGCGCCGCTGGTCACGGCTCAACTCCGGAAAACACACCTGTAAATTGGCCATCACCACACGGCGCCTGGAACGCACCATCCCAAACAACACCGCCCCAAGCACCCAGCCCAAGGCGCGCAGCAGCCCCAAGGGCACATGCGCCAAGCTTTTCATCAGCGCCACGCCTAAAATGCTTACAGCTTGATTCATTTCTGGGCCTGCTGCTCTGAGCGTGGGGTTTTGTAGCGCGCATACCCCCACAAATACTGCTCGGGGCAAGTGCGGATCAGTGCTTCCATGGCGGCATTCAAGGGGGTGTGCTGTACATCTGGCAAGGGCAGCACATGCACCCTAAAGCCTCTGCCCTGCGGCAAGCGCTCGCCCCAAGCCGCCAGCACAGTGGCGCCGCTGTGTTGGGCCAGTCGCATCGGCAGCGTCATGGTGTAGGCCATGCGTCCAAAAAAGGGTTGCCAATCCCCCTGCCCTGAAGGGGGTACCTGATCGGGCAGCAACCCTACAGACTGCCCAGCTTGAAGCGCTTTGAGCATGCCCTTAACGCCACTGAGCTTGGTGGGCACGGTGAGCAACCCCGGGCGCTGGCGCGAGCTGGCCACCAGTTTTTGCAGCCCAGGCTTGCGCGCGGGGCGAAACAGCACGGTCATGGGCTGGCGCGCACCAAAACGCTGCGCATAGGCCTGCGCGGTGACTTCAAAGCTGCCCAAATGCGGCGTTAAAAAAATAATGCCACGGCCTCGTTGCAAAGCAGCTTCTATATGCGCCTCGCCTTCCCACTCGATGTGCACGGGCGACCCCATCCACAGCCGAGGCAGCTCGGCCACCATGCGCCCTGCATGCCCAACCGCGGCGCGCCACTGCGCGGTCGTACAGCCAGCTAGCAAAGCATGGTCTTTAAGCCTGCGCCGGTAGCTGAGTGAGACTGCAAACACGCACCACCCCAACACCGCCCCTATAGCGTGTAAGGCCCTTAAGGGCAGCCGGGCAAGCAAGTAGAACAGAAGGAACATGAGGCCGCTTAGGGTGAAGTTGGAATAAAAAAAGAGGTAAAGAAGGTCAAAAAAGGTGAAAAAGCATCAATTACGCTTGATCGAGCCCATTTGGGACTCGTATAAACTAGCTGGGTCGTCGAGTTACCGAACTACTTGCAGGGCGACACCCGCAAAGGCTGGTCACAAACCAAGTCATTGTGCCGTTTTCTTCTGCTAAAGCGTTCGCCGCGGCTCCCGGCTCAGGCAACGCGCCTTTAACCAACCCGGAGTTTTTTTATGGCGAACGATTATCTTTTCACTTCTGAATCCGTCTCTGAAGGTCACCCCGACAAGGTGGCTGACCAAGTTTCGGATGCGATTCTGGACGCAATTTTCAAGCAAGACCCCCGCAGCCGCGTGGCTGCTGAGACGCTGACCAACACCGGTCTGGTGGTGTTGGCCGGTGAAATCACCACCAACGCGCATGTGGATTACATCCAGGTGGCGCGCGACACCATCAAGCGAATCGGCTACGACAACACCGAATACGGCATTGACTACAAAGGCTGCGCGGTGCTGGTGACCTATGACAAGCAAAGCAACGACATTGCCCAAGGCGTGGACCATGCGTCCGACGACCACCTCAACATTGGCGCGGGCGACCAAGGCCTGATGTTTGGCTACGCCTGCGACGAAACGCCCGAGCTCATGCCCGCCCCCATCCACTATGCGCACCGTTTGGTAGAGCGCCAAGCCCAGCTGCGCAAAGACGGCCGCCTGCCGTTTTTGCGACCCGACGCCAAGAGCCAGATCACCCTGCGTTATGTGGACGGCAAGCCCCACAGCATTGACACCGTGGTGCTCTCCACCCAGCACAGCCCCGACCAAAGCGAAACCTCCACCAAGCTCAAGGACAGCTTTTACGAGGCCATCCGCGAAGAGCTCATCAAACCTGTGCTACCCAAGCACTGGCTCACCGCCGACACCAAGTACCTCATCAACCCCACCGGCCGCTTTGTGATTGGCGGCCCCCAGGGCGACTGTGGCTTGACCGGCCGCAAAATTATTGTGGACACCTACGGCGGCGCCTGCCCCCACGGCGGCGGCGCGTTCAGCGGCAAAGACCCTTCCAAGGTAGACCGCTCGGCCGCCTATGCAGCGCGCTATGTGGCCAAAAACGTAGTGGCCGCAGGCTTGGCCAGCAAGTGCCAAATTCAGGTGGCTTACGCCATTGGCGTGGCCAAACCCATGAACATCACCATCAACACCCAAGGCACGGGTGTGGTGTCTGATGAGCGCATTGCCCAGCTGGTGGGCGAGCACTTCGACCTGCGCCCCAAAGGGATCATTCAAATGCTGGACTTGCTGCGCCCGATTTACGAAAAAAGTGCCGCTTACGGCCACTTTGGTCGTGAAGAACCCGAGTTCACTTGGGAGCGCACCGACAAAGCACAAGCCCTGCGTGACGCTGCGGGACTCAAGTAAGCCCCAAGCAAAGGAACCTCGCCCCGCATGAAACTGCAAACACAACGCTGGATTGACCGCTGGGTGGGTCAGTGTTTGTGTGGGGTGGTTTCGCTATGGGCGGGGGTCTGGCGGTTTTTTAAGGCCCCAGTCCTTGAAGACACAAACTCGCAACACCAGCCCCAACATGTGCTGGTGATCATGCTGTCCGAAATGGGCAGCATTGTGCTGGCAGGCCCCATGTTCGCAGCCCTGCGCGCGCGTTTTCCGCACGCCACCCTGCACATGCTGCAGCTGAAAAAAAATCAAGAGGTGTCCAAACTGCTGGGCATTACAGACCCCGCTTACCTGCACACGTTGGATGACAGTTCGGCCTTTAGGCTTGCCAGAGACATCGTGCGGGTGTGCTGGCGCATGCGCCAGTTACCACTGGACGTGGTGGTGGACTGCGAGCTGTTTTCTCGCATCAGCAGCTTGTTGTCTTACTTCTCCGGTGCGCCGCGGCGTGCGGGCTTCACGCCGCACACCATGGAAGGCTTGTACCGCGGCAGTTACATCAACTGCGCCATTCCGTACAACCCTTATCAACACATCAGCTTGCAGTTTTTGTCCTTGGTAGATGCCTTGGATTCAGATTCAGGTCCCATCTCAAGTTCAACCATGCGCCCCATGCCCTTGAACAAGACCGCGCCCATTCGCCCGCTCCCCAGTCAAACGCATTTGTCGGTGGCGTTTACAGATGAGGAATTGCTAACCTACCAAAACCAACTCCTGCAAGACCACCCCAGTTTGCAAGGCCGCTTAGTGGTGCTCATGTACCCCGGTGGCGGCATCCTGCCCGAGCGGGCTTGGCCGCAAGCGCATTACGCTCAAGTGGCCCAAGGTCTGTGTGCCGCCGGTTTTGCGGTGGGCCTGATTGGCCTGCGCGAAGACGCGGCGCTCGCCGCCCAACTGCAGCAAGCTACCGGCAGCCCCTTGTGCGTCAACCTAACCGGCTACACCCGCAGCATTCGCGAGCTGTTGATGCTGTTTCACAACTGCAAATTGCTCATCACTAACGATGGTGGACCGGGCCACTTTGCCAGTCTCACACCCATTCAGGTGCACGTTTTTTTTGGACCTGAAACCGGTCGTCTGTACGGCCCATTGCCAGGCCTCAGGGGCGCGCAAGCCAAAATTTTTGAATCAGGCTTGGCCTGCTCGCCATGCCTGTCTGCCTACAACCACCGCAACACCTTTTGCGATGGTGACAACCAATGCCTCAAGCGCATTTCGGCCGACAGGGTGTTGGCCGACGCCCTTGAAGCGCTGCAAACTCCCAGTGCCACCACCCTTTAAAGCCAACTGTGCCAAGCACCTTGCCCTTGCTGCTCCAAAATTTGCTCCAAAACCTGCCGCAACAACTGCAAAAACTGCTGTTGTGGCTCATGGGCTTTCGCTACATCAAGTTTGGGCTGGTGGGGGCCAGCGGCACCGTGGTGAACATGGCGGTGTTGTATGTCGGGCAAGAATGGATGTTCAGCGTCATTACCCAGCCCCGGGACCGGCTGTACGCCTCCTTGGCGCTGGCCATTGCGGTGGCCACCCTGAACAACTTCACGTGGAACCGTCTTTGGACCTGGGCCGACCGCAAGCGCGCCTTAGCGGACGCCTTGCCCGTGCCCGGCGTGGGCCGCAAGCGGCAAATCTTGCAGCAACTGGGGCAGTACGCGCTGGCCTCTTGGGCGGGCATTGGCTTGCAATATGGGCTGACGTTGTGGCTGGCGCACTATGTGCATTACCTGATTGCCAACGTGTGCGCCATTTTGGTGGCCAGTATCAGCAACTTTCTAGCCAATGACCGCTGGACCTTCAGATCCAAAACCCGCTAGCCCCCAAGCCAGCGCTCCTGCCAAAGCCTTAACGGACCGTGGGCAAGGCGCGTTGGTTGCGCTGATCTCGCTGACTGCCTGTGTTTTGGCCTACGCCCTTTGCTACTGGGCTGGGCTGGGGGGACAATACGTGCCCACCAATGGCGATGAAATGGTCTATGCCCACATTGCGCGGCTGACCCTGGAGTCGCACCAGTGGCTGCCCTTGGTGTCCGACCTGGGTGCCATGCGCAACACCAAGCCGCCTTTGTTGTTTTGGCAAGCCATGGTGGCCGGGGGTGCTGAGGGTGGCTGGACGCTTTGGAACCTTCGGCTCCCCAGCCTGATTTACACCTTGCTCACGGCTGCGGGCGTGGCATGGACGCTTAAAGCCGTCACGCGCAGTTGGGCCACAGGCCTTTTGGCTGCTTGCATTTTTTTGGCTTTTTTAAGCACGTTTCGCTATGGCCGGCCTTACCTCACCAGCGCGCCTGAAACCTTTTGGCTGAGCCTGCCCCTGTTCGCCTTGTTGTGGGCCCACCAAAATCACAACCCAAGTCAGTCCGAGCCCCGCTTGCAAAGCCCGTGGGTGCATTCGATGCTGGGTTTGGCGCTGGGGTTTGGTCTGGCCTACAAATCGTTTGCCTTGGTGGCGCCCGTTGCGGCCGCTTGGTGGTTGGCTGGCATGGCCTTGGCTGCCAGATCGTGGGGCACCACAGGCGCTGCTTGGGCTTTTAAATTTACCCTGCGGGTAGGCTGGAGCGCCTTGCTGGCCTTGGGGGTGTTTGGCTTGTGGTTGGTGCTGGACCCCGACCCTCAGGCGGTTTGGAATGAATTCATCATTGGCGAAAACGCGGGCAAGTTTTCTGACGCCAAGGGCTATTGGGCAGAGGCTTTGTCGCTGGGCGGCTCGAGCTTCTGGTCGCAATTGCTGGCCTACCCCTTCAATGCGGGTTTGCTTGGCGCAGTGGTGTTGGGCGCCGTGGCCTTGGGGTTGCGGCAACTTAACCCTGTCCCAAAACAGCAAGGTTTTAAAACCTGGGCCGCTTCGCTTTCCAGTGTGCATGTGGCACTTATGATGTGGCTGCTGGTGTGGCTACTGGTGTTTATGGTGCCCAGCCAACGTACGGCCCGCTATGTCATGCCCGCCATGCCCGCATTGGCCATGCTGTTGGCTTTGCATTGGCACCACATCGGACGCGGCTGGTTTGTGCCCGGGCTGTGGTTTGGCGTCTTGGGCGCGGTGCCTTTGGGGGTAGTGGCGTGGTCTGGTTTTGGGCTAGGTCTTTACAGCCCCATCGATTTGGCGCTGGTTTGGGCTCTGTGCGCGGCACTGCTGGGCCTAGCCCTTTGGGGCACCCTGCGCGCACCCCACACCCGCACTGCGCTGCTGCTCTCACCGCTGTGCCTTTACTTGGGCTACCACTTTTGCGCCGCGCCTATGGATGGCCCAGCGGGAACATATACAAGCCTTAACTCCACGAGCCTGAACTCCGCAGGCCTGATCTTCGCAACCCGGCCGATCTCGCCAGAGCTGCCTATGCTGCCCGGGCCGCCCGGACCGCCTGCCCCACCCTTAACCCATTTGAAACTGGCCGTGCCCAGCAATTTCAATGGCCAGTTTGAGCGGTATGAATTTTTGTTGGCACCTCAGTTTCCTGGTGTTGCCTTGAGCTGGAAGCCCTATGAGGCTGGTCACCCTGAGACCGATTTGAACCAGCTGCTCCAAACTTCAGATGCGGTGGTGTGGGTGGACGCTTCAACCGTAGATACAGCTAATGCCAAAACGCAAGCCGCGCCGCCATGCCTGCCTAATTGCCAAGTGCTTGCGCAACGCTGGATCTGGAAAAGCCGCCATCAAGCCGCAGACATCACCTGGCGAAACCTATTGCGGCCGGAAGAATGGCTGTTCAAGCAAGAGTGGCTGCTGACTCGAGCTTCCAGCTAGAGGTCAAACGCAATCCAAACATAGTTCATTCAGGGCAACCAAAGCTCAAACCTGGCCCCACCTTGGGGGCGGTTCTTCAACTCGGCCCGGCCAAATCGGCCAGCGTGTTCGTGCGCTCGGGCCACCGCCGCACCCAATTGACAACCCAGGCCGGTCGACCAATCCGATACGGCGCCAAGATGGAGTTGGGGGTTTTGCAGGCCAGGGCCATCATCGTCCACCGTCAAGACCAAATAGCCATCAGTGACCCGCGCGGACAGCTCCACGCCGCTTTGGGCAAAGCGCCAGGCATTGTCCAAAGCGGCGTCCATCGCCAACCGCACCAAGCGTAGATCAAAAAACCAAAACGGCGGGGCCAGGTCTTGTTGCACCACTGCCGTGGGCACCTGAGCCCCGTAGTAGGCACTTTGTTCAGCCAACTGGGCCAACAGCCCCAATGGTGACTCGTCTTGTGCATGGGGTTTGAGTTCCGATTCCACCCCATACAACACCAAAAAATGCACAAAACGCTGCCGCAGCTGCACGCAATGCTGACGGGCCGTCCGCGCGGCCTGCGCTTGAGGATTGAGTTCTAAGCGAACCAACTCTGCTTCCAGATGCCCCAACGCGTTTTTCAGGTCATGCACCGCGAGGGCGGCCAGGTCAGGGTTCATGGGGCCTTAGATGACCCCTGGTGGTTCAGCATGGCGGTAGTATCTCTGAAGTACACCTTCATTTGCGCCACGCGGTCGCTGTCGGGCAAAAGTTTTTCAAGGCGAGACAAATAAGAGCGCACCCGCTCCGAAATGGTGAAGTTCATCTGCTTTTTAAGGCGCAGGGTCAGGCAGTTCAATTGGGCCGCTTGTAACAGCACGCCAGTATTGTCCGGATAGTCCCGCAGTGCTTTTTCGATGACCTCCAGCGATTCGTCGTATTTGCCGTCGCGCAGCAGTTGCTTGGCCTCATCGACTTTGCTGTTGATTTGCTTGGTGGCACCGTCAATGATGTCGGCCACTTTGTCTTCATGGCCGGTGCTGCGCAACACATTGCCAATAAGCTGTTTGATACGTTGGTTTTCGTGGTCTGAGCTCACCACATTGCTCATCAGCTTCAAGCCCGCCTCGGCGTTACCCCCCAACACCTCGGCTTTGGCTAAAGCAATGGTGTCAAAGTCGGCCTTGGCACGGCGCAGGCTGCCGCGGGCTTTGGCCAAGGCGGCTTGCGCCCCGGCAGCATCGCCCTGCTTGGACAAGGCTTGCGATTTCACGGCCAAGGACACACCCTGAAAGGCAGGGTCATTTGGGTATTTCCTCATGCCCGCATCGAGCATTTGAACCGCCTCTTGGGTTTCACCCTTGTCCACCAAAGTTTGGGCTTGTGCCAGGATGTCTTGGGGCAGAGAGTTCACCGAACCGCTGGTGGCTTTGGCCAGACGGGCATAGCACTCTTTGGCGGTTTCCAGGTCGCCATTCAAATAGGCGGCTTCAGCCACCAAGCGCTGCCGCCGGGCCGAGGGAATGACGGCGGCCGAGTCTTTCATGACGTACATGGCGCCTTCCATGTCGCCCGTGGCCTCAAGGCATTCGGCCAAGATGTCGTAGGCGTCGATGTTTTTTTCACCCTCTTTGGAGTCGATGATGTTTTGCACCACCCTCTTGGCCTGCTCAAACTGCGATTCAGCTTTGTAGGCCTTGGCCATGCCCAATTGCGCCCAAACCACGGTGCTGCGCGCCGCCAAAACCTGGGCATACACCTCACGCGCATCGGCATAGCGACCCATGTGCATCAACGATTCCGCTTTGATTTGCAGGGCCTGCATGGTCCAGCGGCTTTTCATCTTGACCAAAATGTCGCAATGCGTGATGGCACCGGCGTAGTCCTGTCGGTCGAGGCGCTCTTCTATGGTTTGCAAGGCCTCATTTTTTTCGAGCAGGTTGTTGAGCCGGTCCGACAAGTCGCTGGCAGTAAACGGCTTGAGCAGATAGGCGTCAGGCTTGTGCTCAGTGGCAGAAGCTACAGACAGATAAGAGTTTTCGGCCGTGACCATGAAAAACAAGCAGCTTTTGCCCAGCAACTGGTTGTCGCGCAGATACTCAAAAAGTTGCTGGCCATCGGACTTTTGATTCAGGTTGAAGTCGCACAGCACCAAACCGTAGGTTTTGGACTTGCAGTATTTGATGGCCTCTTCAGCCGTGGTGGCTTGATCGACCTTGTTGATTTGCAGCTGCTGCAACTGACCCCGCAAGGTGGTGCGTTGGGTTTGCATGTCATCAATGATGAGGGTCTGCAAATCTGGGTAAACCGCGCTGAAATTCATAAGAGCTTGCTTTTGAAGTCGCTGAAGGAGAGGCTTTTGGGATGGTTTTTGGAATAACTTGTGGGCGCTTTAGCCTCATATTTTGCTTGAAAACCAAAGTCGAATCAGCCACACGTGCAGGTAAATCCAGAGAAGCGGGTCCAACAACGCGTCCCACAGATTGCCCGTGGGCAAGCGGGAGAGCACATACACCGTCATGAGCAACAAACCAGCCCACTTTAGGAATGGGTTGGTCGTGGCCGCCCTGAACGCCCATGCGCAGCCCCAAGCCACACACAAGCCCAACGCCACCGCCAAGGGGCTGAACCCCCAAGCGAACACCTGCAGGTGCAGCAGGTTGAGGGTGTCGAGCAGCAGCAACCACCCAAGCGCAATGCCGCACAAGGCTAAGCTGTTTAGCCCCGAATTGGCAAAGCTTTGACTTTGGGCTGAGACCATATGTTTGGGGCGAACACCCTGAGCCACATAAAAGGCACACAAGCCCGTGGTGAGCAAAGATGGGTACTGAAACGCGAGCCCTAGCCAGTAGCTGGCAGACCAAGGGGAAGGCAAAAGCGCCCAAAGGCCCATGGCCCATGGCCATAAGGCCTTAACCCAAAGCTGTGCACGACCACCGCCAACACAATTGGCAACATTGCCGGAACCTTGGAACCACCGGACCATGCCCAAGCCCATCGCCACCAGCACCACAGCCCACGACACGCTGAGGTAAGCTTGACTTGAAAACAGCTCAGGAAGCCAAGGGTTTTCTTGGGAAATGAACATGGACCCTAACTGCATCAACTCCATGGTCAGGG
>Ga0214921_10006379_pt1 | contig 16205 bp, 36 predicted proteins | sample LL1505_MetaG_FD_177992 | JGI IMG/M metagenome (GOLD analysis project Ga0214921, IMG submission 177992) | Freshwater microbial communities from Lake Lanier, Atlanta, Georgia, United States - LL-1505 | ecosystem: Environmental > Aquatic > Freshwater > Lake | place: USA: Georgia | collected...
GGGTCAATTATAACTAGGTCATATGCAGATTTTGGATAAAACATTTTATTAGTTCTGTCTGATGATATTGAAATTTTTAATTTTCCTTCAGTCGGACTAATATGTATTCCATCTTGTTCTGTTAATGTAAAAGCTAATTTTTTACCGCCTTGGGTATCTCTAACTTGAAGTTTTGCTGTATGAAAATTTAATTGAATTGGGGTTTGGTCTTCATCAAGATACTGGACTTCAAACGTAAAAGTCGTATTTTGATCTACTTCGAAATTTTTTTGCGCTGCCACATTTACCCCTAAATTAGAAAAGCCCTTATGCCAATTTTAGCATAAGGGCTTTCCCAATTGACTATAATCTAGGCCTTGTTGGTAAATCCAAAACTCTTATCATTTGGATTTAATGCTTTTAGGATTACTGGTGCTACTGCTGCAATTCCGCCAAGTAATAAATCTTTAGGATTTGTATTACCTGTCATATATAGAGCTAGTGCTGCTGAAAGAAACGCTCTTCCGTAGCTTGCTAATGCTGCTAGGATCTGTTCTTGCATAGTTACCTTTCCATCTTTGTTTAAATCTGCTTTTGCAAATTTAGCCATTTTATTATCTCCTTGTTGGGCAATTTGCCCCTGGAATTTTCGGCCTTAGCCGAATACTATAATTCTACCACTATGCTGAAATATCTACAAGCTCGCAATTACCGTCTGAGCTACAAGCAAGCGTGGCATTTATGGAAGTACCATCTTCTGTCTCATAAAAAGACAAATCTTCCCAACGAATACTTTTAGGCATTTTTGCCGCTAAGTCCTCGTACTCTTTTTCTGAAATTTCTTGATATGGTGCCTGTTTATATGTATGCTCTGAATGAGGAAGGAATGATATACCAGACACTTCATCAAAGTTTTTGTAAACCCAGGCCCCTACTTCCATCCATTCGTCTTCTTTAACTGATACGGTAATGGAGGGCTTATGTTCACACCATGCACGTTGATATACCAGCCAAATATTTAAATGATCAATGGCTGTTAAATCATTTCTAACAATTGCACCCTCTGGCGCTTTAATTGGAAATGAGAATACGTATGTATCGTTTGGCTTCATAACATCATCTTCTACTGGAATTCCAACTTCCTTCAAAAATGTAGAGATTGGATCTCCCTTTGCTCCACGAACTGTACGAATGTAATATGGCGAATGCCAAGCATGCATTCCTGAAGATACCCCGACCAATTGAGATACTGTTCCTGACGGCTTTACGCATGTGATAGCGGCAGACTCAGGAATCCCAATTTTCCCAGCCTCATCTTTATTTTTTGCTCTTGCTAATTCTCTAAGCGTCATCAAAAAAGCTTCTAGTGAAACAAGGTCTTCTTTACCTGACATAAACTTGTGTCCAAATTGTCCAGTTAGAGAAACACCTAATAGTCGCTCTTCTTCTGTATTGTCTTTCCATATCTTGCGAAGATATTTAAAGTCTGTAAGAGTTGACTGCCACGTCCCAAGGATAGTTGCAAGTTCAACCTTACGTTCAATTTCTTTCTTTGTATCATTCTCACGTAGTACCACTTCTGAAAGGTTACAAAACTGATAAGGACGTAGGATAATCTCTGAGCACGGGTTAGTTCCATAGTGTATATCTGGATCTCTTCTTCCATACTTGGCTGCTTGGGCTTGAGCTGCGGCCACATTGTATATGCCTCGTTCTCCTGATTTTGAATCATATAGAGATTTCCATTCTGCAATAAATTGCTCCATCTCTGGCTTGCGTGAGTAAGCAACAGAGTTATTAGACAAAGCACGTTGCGTATTAGCTTCCCACCAGTTACCTGATTTAGCCTGTGCCATTTCAATATCGTTAATGTTAGAAAGAGAAATCATTGCTGATCGGCGAACTCCGCCTACAACAACCACCTCACCAATCTTGCACATAATATCGTGGCATTCAATTGGTTTAAGGTTTCTTCCTGTAGCGCTTTTAAATTTTGCAATTGTAAAATCAAATAGATTAACAAGTGGTTGTGGACCTGATGATCTTCCACCCATTGTTTTAAGTCTTGAACCTGCTGGTCTTACCTTAGAAACATCAATTGCTGGAATCTGTCCAGACCAAAGTAATGCTAGCAACTCACGGTATGCTTTAGCCCAACCTTGCTTAGAATCTTCTACTGTAATTACTGTGGTTGACTTCTCTAGTAACTCTGGGACGGCAGGAAGTTTATTAATGTACTTGTACTCAACAGAGAACCCAACGCCAGTGCCACACATGAGAATATACATCGTCTCGTCAAATGAACGTGGTGAATCAACTGGAAGAAAAGCACAATTGTATCCTGCTACATTATCTCTTTCTAGTGCTGGTCCTGAAGTCATTACTGATCTCATTGATGGCATTACATTTCGTTCAAATACAAACTCTTTTAATTCCGCAACTAGCTTTTCATTTGGAATATAATTATGGTTTACCTTTAAATGGTTAGTCATAAACTCAAAATATCTATCTACTGTTTCTCCCCATGTTTCTCTACGGCCTTCTGCCTCTACCCATTTTGCATATCTGGATAAAGCAATAAAGTTTTCATAAGGATTTTCAATAGTTTGTGACATTTATTATACGACCTGTTCTCCGCCTTGCGGTGTTAAATTTAAGTGAAGTCCTAGTGTATCAAACTTTTATTTAGCGGTCTATAGGTAAAAATATTTTTTATTATCTCATTATTTAAGATATTATTTTGGTTGACTAACTTGACATCTATTCATAATTAATGCTATTCTTAGAGTTCGTTATCTCTATAGGAGGAAATGCCAATGGAGAATATAAAACAACAGTTTAGCGATTTAGTTCGTGACTGGACAATAATAGCAGTAACAATGTTATTTTTGTTTGGAAACACTGCAAACGCTGTAACTGTAAAACCTTTAGTGAAAACTGAAGCCCAATTAAAGCAAGAAGTCTTAGACAAGTTCAGTAATGCAAGTTACAGTCCGTCTGAGATGCTTACAGATGAAGAGTTAAAACAATTACTTGAAACTGTAGGATTCGAAGGAACAGGCCTTAAGAAAGCTTGGTCAATAGCAAAGCGTGAATCTAATGGAAGACCGCTTGCATATAACGGGAATAAGAATACAGGAGATAGTTCTTACGGATTATTTCAAATAAATATGATTGGAAATCTTGGTCCTGAAAGACTTGAGAAATTTGATCTACAGAGTAACAAAGAGTTATTCGACCCAGTAACAAACGCAGAGATAACGTATCATATGACCAATGGCGGCAATGATTGGTCAAGCTGGAAGGGTATGACCCCAAAAGCTAAGGAATTTTTCTTAAAATTTCCGACAAAGTAAAGGAGATGGGATGAGGGTACAGTATGTATCAACCTACATCTCCATGTCAGAAGAAGGATTGGTTGAAAAGCTTTTATGCCCAGTAGACCAATCCATTCTTTTTTCAAATCAAAACCTTTTAGATGAGATATACTTATATTGCTTAGAGTGCGATTATAAAAAAGATTTAGGGTTGACAACTTATAAAAAAATTGTAGATGATGTAAATAAAAATGTGTAACGAAAAATGTATTTGTGGCAAAGAGTCAGAGCCAATGAAAGTTACTGACGCAATGGGTAGAGAAGTTTGGTGGGAAGATGCAGGAAGACCTTAATAAAAAATCTGATAGCCTGGAAGATAACCTTCCTATGGTTAATTATATTATGCTGCATAGAATATACGATATGCTTAGCTTAATAGCAAAAGGGTCTGTGGGTCAAGAAGAAGTAAGCAAGATGATTGAATATCACGAACAAGGATACCTATTAGGTCCTGCTCCTGCCTACACCCCAGAAGAAAATGATTGACTTTTAATTTTTTATATTTTATACTTAAATTTCAGGTTGAGTTATGCTCCCTGTAAAACCCTAGTCGGATCCGCCTCTGACTAGGGTTTTTTAATACTATATGCGTGATACAATTAGATAATATTACCAATGGAGGAATACATGTATTTTTACGATAGACCAGATTGTATAAAACTTTCAAGCTACACAGATGCTTATGGTACACCAAGCGGAATATTCTTGTTTAAAAATATAATCCCAGAAGATTTGATGTTAGATCTCGAAAAAGAGCTTGACGGTCAGGACTACAGGGATTCCTTTAAGTATGAAGGAACGCTTATTAGCTGGTACGCAAATAAGATGGCTCCAAGACCAAAAAGATTATTAGAATTTTGGGAATTTGTGAGCGAACTTCTTTATCCTCATTACGTAATTCACCCATCACAGTCAATTTTAAATGTAAGACCTGGGGATGGTGGAATGTTTACACATTCAGATAGCCCTGGAAAGGGTGCCTGCCACTTGCTTTCACAAGATGACAAATATGCAACATGCTGTGTTATCGATTACGGAGTAGTTGCATACTTTGGACATTTTACTGGCGGAGAAATATTTTACCCAGACATTAACCCAGATGGAACAATAAAGACTGACGATAATAGACAAAGAGGTCAGTATGAGTACCTACCAGAGCGTGGTGACATAATTATCCATAGCGCATTTGATCCTTATAGCCATGGAGTAAAAGAGGTTGAGTCTGGCGTAAGATATGCATTCTCAAACTTCTCTTTAAAAGCAGAAGATAATCCAGGAACATTTTATAATTACAAAACACCAGAATACTATGAGCAAATAGGTAATGGCACAGAAGATGAACTAAATAAATGGATGCAGCCTCTAAGAGAGAACCCACAATTTTCAAAAGATAGAATAATCGAGATGCAGCAGTCAGGCCTTGAAGGTAAAGAATTAGCATCTACCTTTATGTCCGAATTCAAAGAGCATTAAGATCATTTAGTGCGAAAGTGAAAAAATTGAAGTGCGGCGGTAGAAGAGACCATTTGGAGGATATGAATGCCTAGACATTTTAGTAAAATGATGCAAAGTCCATATTTTAATACACCTCATTATCAAAATGAATCCCATGAAGCTTTACTTGAAGCAAAGATAGAAAATAAAATTGCTTCTATATTAAACAAGATTATGTTTTGGCGTGGAAAGAAATAAAGAATACAGAGCATTCAGACACAATGATGCCATAAACTATCAAACATTTGATGATGCCTATCGTGTCGATACATCTCATCCAGTTTCGATAAAAGAAGATGGCAGAATTGGTCCAGGATATATAGACAATTCGGACATATACCCCAATTCAATAGGATTTCAGAATGCTACGTTACACGAGCTAAATGAAATCAATAATTTTTTGCGGGAAGAACCAGGAATCGGCTCATATAAATTCATAGACGTAGGATCTGGTAAGGGAAGGGTCATTCTATACAATATGGCTCAAAAGGCTCCCTATGGCTCTTACATTGGCATTGAGATAGATGCTAGATTGCATAGCATAGCTGAAAAGAACTTAATGACTACTAATATAGATCTGAATAAGGAAGTAGTTCTAGTCAACCAAGATATATTAGACTATTCTCTCTCATATGAGCCATGTGTGTACTTTTTATTCCACCCGTTTTCTAGTGAAGTATATGAGAAGTTTATAGAAAAGAATATTGAGATCATTAATAAAACTAATTCTTATATTGTGTTTGTTTCTCCACAAGAATATGATTTATCTAAAGTAGTTGACAAAAATATTGTATTTAGCTCGATATCAGTGTGTATATATAAATAGGAAATAAGATCCTAATAAGACCCATGAACATATGATTACAGTCTTATAGAAGTAAGAGTAGTTCTTCATTGTCTATATCCTCATTTAGGTCAAAATCAAAGATTTCTTCTTTTCCCGCCCAATTTAAAAATTTAGATAGCATAGCTCCAGAAAGAATTGCTGTCGCAATTAGAATTAATACTGCCCATATTTTTTTCATGTAACTCCTTGTAGGGATACTGGGATTTGAACCCAGAATCTATTGTATATAAGACAAGTGCTTTAACCAAATTAAGCTATATCCCCTTGGGACTAGCGTATTCGGTTTCTCGCCACTAATTTTTCAATGCAATTAGTGCAAAAGTTTTCAAGTATGCCTTTAGCATTAATACGCTCTACATACTTTGGGTTTTCGCAAAAGTCACATTTCATAGTATTAGTATACCATAATTCTAGTTGACTGCAATTTTAGTTCTGTATTCCCAATATCTATCATATGTTTGCTTAACAATGTCACTTGCTTCAACTGCAGGCTTTAATATTGATTTCTCTGGTGTCCCTATATATCTATTTCTTTTAGCTAACGGGTAATTTGGATCCGAAAGGTTTGAAACTAACTTTTCATCCACCCACTTATCTGTAATGCCAGATTCTACAATAGGTATATTAAACTTATCAGAAATCTTTTGAACTAGATCCATTGGATTATTTCTCATATTTTCGTATACGTAGATCAATACATTGTCCCGCTCAAAATCATCTAAAAAAACATTATATAACGTATTGTAATATTTTATTTTAGTTTTTAGTATATCAGGATCTGATATGTCAAATTCCCGTAGGTCTGGTGAATCTATACCTTGAAAATGTCTTTCTAAACCTGAGACTATTGCATAATATGGATCTCTAAGTATGAATACTTGGTCTCCGCCTTCTGCCAGCAAATGTGGTTGATGAGTTGTTTGAAACCATTTCCCAAAAGCTTTTTCTAAAATAGTACTACAGTATGTTGTTCCAGATCCTGGAGCTGAGTTTATTATTAAATCATTCATTGTTTTGTTCCCGTTCTATTTCCTTTTTGTATTCTAGATATTTGTAGTAAATTTTATGATCCTGTATTGGTTGGTAAGACCATACCTGGTTGTTTATAAGATTTCTTAAAGGAGTAGCGTCTTTGGGAATTCTTTTTTTTAATTGTGGATCTTGCTTCATTTTTTCAACAACATTGTTTTTAATATTTTTTAGATCTTTATCATTTAATTGCAAATTAAACTTTTTACAAATTTGATGTAAAAATATTTCTGGTGTTTCTGTTAAAAATTCAAATGTAGAAATAAATACGTTATTTTGTTTCTGTAGGGATTCAAGAAACTTCATATAATCGTCCATTCCTCTTTGAAACATTGGATACAAAACTCTTTCAGTATTGTATTTTATTTCATTCATAACTCTTGCATTTTGTTTATCATCTGGGGTTGTCAATGCTTTATTTAATTCAAGCTCTGCTGAAGAAGCTACGGCTGATTGTGGATTTCTTAATATTGACACGTTATAAGTATTTTTATTAAATGCATCATAGTTATGATGAACTGATTCATATCTTGAGTCTTTTATATATTCAGATATTAAAATTTCAGCAAAAGTATTTCCTGAACCTGGTGGTGATATTACATGAAAAATTTTTTGATTACTCATGATACTTTTCCAATAAACAGTTTAAATATTTTTTCCCAATATTCTCTTTTTAAAGAATCTTGTGGATGTGGAGCCCATGTTGCAGTATCTTCTGGAGTGAACTCAGATAAGCCAACTGCTTCTCTTATTTCTTCTTGAGATATTGGCATAAGCATATTATGATCTTTCGCATATTGATTTAATGTCTTTACAAATATTCCATTAATATCTTGTCTTTCCTGATATGTGTAGCTGGGTGATATGCCATCGTATTTTAAAAGCATCTCAGTGAATTGTGGAAGTGGTTCTATTAGCTGTATCGTAGACCCCTTGAAATATTCTGTAACACGATCTAAATACTCTATAACTGTCTGTTCTGTATTTTGATGTTTTGGTAGCCACTGTCTAATATCGACATATCCTAGCCATAGCATAACTATATCTGAATCTTTAAATTCGTTAAATGGCCTTACCCAATAATTTCTTGGCTTAACACAATAATCGCTACCACTTTCTATTCCGCTGGACTCTGCTTTTTCTTCTTCAAGTTTTTTTGGATCAAAACCCCATGCTGTCATACCAGCAACCCCCCAGACCTTAAAATCTACTGGGCAATCTTCTGGATTCCAATGCTCCCATATTCTGGTTGAGTGGCAATCTCCTATAAGGTTTACTGATCTCATACTTTATTGTATCATTATATGTATCACTTGATCTTAGGTCTTAGGTCTTATATATTTAATATTTATTATTTATTGATTTACTGACCCCCCGACCCCCCTAGAAAAATTATACTATTTCTATTTTCGTTGTCAAGCTTTTTCCATAAAGACCCATTGCATATCTAGGACCACCCTCAACTTTTCTAACACCATGCTCATAAACATCATTAAACCCTGGGTGAAATACTATAGATCCTCTTTTTGGAGTATAATCTATATTTAAATTGCTGTAGTATAGTTCTCCACCTTTAAAATTATCATTTAAGTATAAAGTAGCGGAAAGAAAATCATATTTTTCAAATTCTTCAGGTACATTATAGTGGTCTACATGTGGTTGCATTTTCTTGCCTTCTGGAATCCTCATAATTATTCCCATGCACCTCCAATCATATTGATAATCAGTAGCAACATCGGCCCTTCTTTTTATAAACCCATGATCTTTAAATTTGCTTGTATTATTAAAAAATAAATAGTTATCCCAGCCTTCGATTGTTCCCCACTCTGCATTTTCAATGTGATTATCGATAGCCAAAAGCTCTTCTTCGGACAAGAAATTATCTACTGCCCAAACACGCTTATCTGGTGTAATATATTTTTTCATAATATAAGTTTACCACTCATTTCAGTCAACTGCCATTTCATATTTATAAAAATGTTAATATATTTTTATTGTGTACGATACACCCCTAAAAACAAAACGGACATTTAGGATAGACCGCACATATTAAGCGTGATTGTGATGTATCTCACATAGATTTAGAAAGATTTATTCCGACACGCCCGAGAATAGGGGTCTAAATGTCAGTCCCCCGTGTTAGGATTATAGTATAAAGAAAGTAAGAAACTCTTACTAAGAAAGGTGGTTCATAATGGACTACAACGATTACTATGACGATATCTATCTAGAGATATATGAGGAGTTTGGTGCTGACTCAGTATCTAACCCCGCCTATGCTGAGCAATTGGCTAAGGATAAGGGTGTGAGGTAACTCACACTCTATTAGCCCCGCCCTACGGCGTGTCGCCTTGATAATGTCAGCCCTATCGGCTACAATAACGACATACAACTAAATAAGAATTAGAGCGTGAGCCTAGCAAATAATCCGAAAGGTGAGCCTAGCAAATAACCGCTCAACACATAACTAACTACTAACGAAAGAAGAACAGATAATGACTATCACATACTCACTATGGCAAGGCTCTAATCTACTAAGCGTAGATAACACCGCTAAGAATAGCGCAGAACTATTAGCAGTAATGTCAGAATTAGAAAAACTAGGTAAAGGTTTTACCTACAATGTAAGAAAAGTAGAGGTAAAGAACTAATGTCATACGCATACTCATACAATACTAACTCAATAAATAAATACGAGTCTATCCAATCAGATGTATCAGACGCATACGCATACCTTGATGAAGAAGAAACAGAGCAACCCCCTGTTGATGATTTTGATGATGTAGATGATGAAGAATTAGCAAAAGTATTCGCACTAAGTTGGGATAACTAATAATGACACTAGAACTAAATGGATACGGATTAGAACTAGACACTAACTGGTGCTATGTAGCACTATCTTGGCAACTACTAATTGTAGGTTGGTCTATTGCGTTAGGTGTTATTATCTATAAGAGAAAGAAGCGTAAGTAATGACTACTAATCGCCTACTAACTACCGCCGTGCAGATCGGTATCGGAATACCTACCCTGCTAATGCTGCGCCTAGTAATCCGTGACATAATTCATAATAAATTAGACTAACGCTACGGCGTGTCGGCTTGACAAAATCAAGCTGGCCCGCAAAGGCACGGGGTCGGGCGTGTCGTTACGCTACCTGTGGATAACCCCTGGAATTTTGTGAGATTTATCACATAAAAAGATTTATGAAAACACGGCGTGTCGATTGGATAATGTCGGTGCGATACGCTATAATTCCTACTATAACAACAACGAAAGAAGGTCAGAAATGAACCTAGAAGAATACAAGGCGCATGTAGAGGCGCAACGCAAGGCAAGCCTTCTAAAGGCTATCGCAACAATGTCGGAGGCTAATGATAAAATGTCCTCTCTATTCAATACTAAGGAGGCAGACTAATGGGTTATGTAGAAATCTTTCGCATAGATGAGGAAGGTGCTGGCTGGGTAGATTTATCCGAGGCAACACCAGATGAATTGCTAGATTTAGAAATCGGTTTATTTCAGGAAGGTGCGCTCTAATGAAAAAATACACATTCGGCGTTTGGCTAGACATAGATGCAGAAGATGAAGACCAAGCGTTATCTTTATTTGATGATGTAATTAAAAATAACTGGGTTTCAGACTCTTATTGTTTTGAATGGAAAGAGGTTGCAGATGAAATCGCAATTTGAAAAAGATTTAGAAATAAAAGAAAGTTTTATAGATTTACTTAATGATGTTTATCCTACTGTAAAAATTGGTTACTCTACTTTTACACCCGCCGAGATTTTGGAATGTTGTGATCCTGTTGCTTTTGCAATCGGATTAGTTGAACACGAAGATTATTTAGCAGAAATGGAAAACGAATAAATGGATGACCTAACTTATTGCGAAGAATGTTTAGAAAATCTAGATGAAGATTTATTTGATTACCGATTTGAGCGCCCCGTATGTTTAGAATGTGCTCAAGAATTACAACTAACGCCAGATGTAAAAGAGGGAGAATACTAAAATGGATTTATTCGGATTTGAAAAAACAATTCAATTAGATCATCTTAGCGATGAGCAAATAAATCAGCTTGAGGAAATTCTAAAAGATTTTCAATAACTAGCGGCGTGTCGACTTGATAAAGTTGATCCGCCCCCATAAGCACGGGGTCGGGCGTGTCGTTATGAAAGAGTTATAAAAACCCTGGAATTTTACGGCGTGTCGATTTGACAGACAAAACGGACATTTTTATGTGATTAGTATCACACCGCTTGAGCGTCTCAATATTTGGATTTACTGGCTAGTAATGTGAAAATGTCGGTGGGTTCGTGTATAATTCCATACATAACAACAAACGAAAGAAGGTCTGCCAATGGCTACCAAACTCTACACAATCGAAAGCCTACTCGTAGGACAAAACTACCGCTCACGCAATCGCCACTTTTCTGGCGAAATTGTATCCGCCCGACCTGCTCACCCAGCAATTTGGTATGGCGATAAAATCGAAGCATTTCTAATCGAAGTAAATGCTGGCGGTCTGCGAAATAAATTCGCAACTGTTGCCGTAAAGGTGGGTGAATAATTTGACCGCCGTAATTGACCAAAACGAATTCTACTGGATTTGGGATTACACTTTTATGTGTTGCGATGAAAGTCAATTTCGCTACCAATGTAAAGCGCATAGCGAACTTATGGGTTGCTACTTTTGCGAATTTGATTACTCTAATGATTGCGAGGAACAACACTAATGATTAACTCAGTAATGCGTATAGATTGCTCAGAGTGTAATTCAACTGGACTAATCTTTTTTGGAGATAACAATAATTTTGATGTCGAAACTTGCGATTGCGATTTTGGCAAAGAGCAAGACTCATTTTTTAACTAACGAAAGGGAAACTAATGTATAAAATAACTGTTGCCTATGATGAGCAACCCGCTCACGCAACTTTCTCCTATGGAGATGAACTACAAGCACACACCGAATTTGCTAAGTATGTGGATTGGGGATTTGCTGATAAATTTGCTACTGTAAATCTTTATACACCTAGCGGAAAATGCTACACAAAATTATTTTATCGTGAAGGCAGAAAGGTTGTAATAAAATGATGACTCGTAAAGATTATGTCGCAACTGCAGAAATTCTAAAGTATGCTAGCAATAAAATTCACCCCGCTGTATTTTCTAAAATCGTAAATGATTTCGCTGAAATGTTTGCGATTGATAATGAACGATTTGATGTAAAACGATTTCACGAAGCGAGTGGGTATCATGTTCCTAACTTCACTTCAAGATAAAGTAAAGCGAATTCAGGAATTGCGTCGCAGTAATGCGGCGCAACCTGTTCGCAATAAAAAGAAATACACACGCAAGATCAAACATAAAAATAAATTTGACAATTAGCCAGCTGGCCCACAAAGGCACGGGGTCGGGCGTGTCGTTACGGGTGTGATCAAAATCACCTGGAAAAGCTGGGCTAGAATTAGATTATGTCAGTCAATTCTGCTATACTTGCCATTCAACCAACGATTGAGGTCCAATGAAACTAAAGCGCTCTAATGATAGAAAGGTGGCTAACCTTGTCACAAAAAATGGAAAGCAAGCCGCAATTGCTAACACGTTCGGATTACCTGCTGGAAAGAATTATTCTTGTCCTGGCGCAACGTCTATTTGCGAGAGTGTCTGCTATGCGGGAAAACTAGAAAAGTTATTCCCTGGTGTAAAAACTAATCTGTTACACAATTGGGCCCTACTAAAGGACGCCGATAGCAATACTATGGTCTCTCTTCTAAATGAAATGATTATGGAATTCGTTGCCGATTGTAATAAGAAAGACGCTCCTAAGTTATTCCGTATCCACTGGGACGGCGACTTTTTCAATGATACTTACACTTATGCCTGGAAGACTGTTATCGAAAATCATCCCGACATTCAATTTTGGGTTTACACACGTGTGAAGGCTGCAGCGCTTATTTTGAAAGATGTATCTAATCTCTCACTGTATTATTCTACCGATGATGATAATAAAGAAATCGGCCACGAACTAAAAGTAAATGAAGGTATTCGACTTGCCTACCTAGGAAAGACATTCGCCGTAACCGAAAGTACAATGAAAGAATTGACTGGCAAGCCTGGTGCTAAGTGTCCTGAGAATATGAAAAGCATTCCACTGATTAGCAATGCAGGGTCCGCCTGCGTATCGTGTGGACTGTGTGTCTACGGTAAAGCGGATATTAGATTTTCTGCGAGTAAAAAATAATGTATGACGTAATTGGATCTTTGATCGGAATCATATTAATTTGTTTCTTGTGCTCACCAATTGTGCTAGCAATATATATGTGGAGGGGAATGAAAATTGACAATGACCATGACGGTAAAGATGATGTGCCCTATCGTTGGGAGAAAAAATAACGGTGTGTCGAGTTGACAATTGTCAGCTCGGCCCCTATATGTAGGGGGTTATCCACAGGCTTACGGCAGTTATCCACAACCCCTGGAATTGTGAGAAATATCACAAAAGCTGCGACACGCCGAGGATGGATTAGGTAATGTCAGTGGGTTATGCTAAAATACTCTTATCCAACAACGAAAGGTAAGTTATGTCTAATCTAATGAAGGTTCCACACACAGTTGTATTCGAGGCAATTATTGACTTGGATAAAATTCCCGCTAATTTACTACCTACGCTAATTGCTCTTGACCAAAAGTCTATTGAGCAAATGTGCAAGGAAGCAACACTACACGCACTTGGTATGTCTAATGTATTACCACTTGCTAATGAAAATAACACTTGGGCTGAAGTAACTATTGCAGAAAGTAACTAATGAACCACTACGATTTTATGACTAAACTAACAAAGATTGCTCCCAACGCTTCCGATGATGTAGATAACTATGGACAGGTAATTATCTATACTCACCTAAAATACAACGATGAAACGGGAGAGTATGAAGAAATGTCCGAGAAAGATTTTGAAGATGAGGAGAATAACTAATGGGATACAACACAGCGTTAGATTTTGCAGAATTAGATTTAGAACAAGGTATTGCTTATCACTTACAGGGTAATCATTACCCGCCCGTTCCGCTATCTATGGTGCAACCTTGCATAGATGCTATTGACGCATTCTATGAGGAAGATACAGATAGACTAATTGAAATGCCTAAAGGCGTATCGTATAAAGGAAATACACACGCACCCGCTTGGGCTATCATAGAACAACACCACCTAGACGCTTGGCTACCTGAGAGCGAATACTAAGATCAGAATTAGGCGTGTGAGATAACTCACACGCTTGAAATCTCAAATAATGAGATAGGGCTAGACTAATGTCAGACCCCAATGCTATACTACTACCCTACACAGAAAAGAGGCAAAAATGACAATAGAAGGCAAACTCTATCAGATTGGTGATTTATTCACTACTCTAAAGTCAAAAAGAACAGGTGTTATCAAAGAGATACACCCACAAGCATCTGGCTCGGTGCGTGTCTTGCTAGAAATGCCTAGCAAAGAAACTCGCTGGACTTCAGTATCTGCTAAGACCCTTCTAGGCGCATAACCTAGAACGAAACAGGGACAGTTTTGAGAGTATCTAGTCCAATGTCGTAAGTAAGAACTCTCCACCTTCGGGTGGAAATGTCAGACCCCCCTGCTATACTATCCATAACAACAACCAACCAACGAAAGGCAACAAATGTCAAGACAAATCACAGTAAAGGTCGCAACGACCAAAGTAATCAAGGCACTAGAAACTCGTCTAGCAACACTAGAAAAAGACTATGCTACGCAAGGCGCAAATGAAGCAAAGTATCAAAAGGCAGTAGAAGCGTGGCGCAAGGAAATTGGTAAGTGGGCTATTGCCAACTTCTCAAAGGCTGAAAACCTACGCACAAACTATCGCTCTTGGAACAACACTCTCAATGTTGATTTTGACATCATCACAAAGGAAGGCAACTTCCCTGCTGAACCTGAAAAGGATTTTGAGGTTATTCATCAGCACAGTTATCGTGAGATGAAAGAGGACATCACAAATGCTCTCACAATTCTCAAAATGACAGATGAGGAAACAGTAAATGCTTCTACAATGAAGCAAATTGCTAAGTATCTCTAAATAATTTGGGGGGCAGAACTAAAGTCCTGAACCCAAACGACCTGAGTATGTCGCCAAACTACTCACCCTTCGGGGTAACTTCTAACAAAGGCAATACAATGGCAAATCGTTTCAGAGTAGAAATCTACGACGCAAACAAAGCAAATGACATCACGATTTATTCAGATCAAGGTGTTGATAAAGAATATCTAATTGAATTAGTATTCAGTAACATCAAAAACTTTAGCGGAAAGATTAACGCTTATGTTTTTGATAATGTGAAGAAAAAGAAAACAACTGCAATGTTTCTTGATGAGAGCACAGTTGAATTTAATAAAAACATAATTCGAAATGCAACTAAGGTAGGGTTGGGGAGTTAATCCCCAGCTCGGCCCCTGCTTTTGAGGGGTTATCCACAGCGTTACGACAACCTGTGGAAAACCCTGAAAATTTGTGAGAATGATCACACCGCACAATTCGGACAAATGACTATCTAATCTAGACAATGTCAGTGCCACCTGTTATACTTACAACTAATCAAACGAAAGGTAAAAAATAATGGCTCATAATCTAGAAATGGAAAACGGCGAAGTTGCTTTCGCTCTCCGTGGCGCACCTGCTTGGCACAATCTAGCAAATCGCATCTTCACAAAAGATGAGGAAGTTACAACTAGTCTAATGCTTGAAGAAGCAAAATTGGCTAATTGGAATGTTCGTCTATCTCCAATCACCGAACACATTCCAGAATCTTGGAATGATGTATCTACCGCATCTCTTGTCATTCGTGATAACCCATTCAACAAGGGTGTAGATGTTCTCGCAACTGTTGGCAAGCGTTACAAGCCTGTGCAGAATGAAGAACTATTCGCATTCGCTGATGCAATTCACGATGCCAATGCTGATTGCCGTTGGGAATCTGCTGGCTCATTGAAAAAGGGTAAAGTAGTTTTCGGAACTGTGGACATTCCACGCACAATGGTTCTTGACCCACAAGGCGCTAACGATGAGACAAAACTTTATCTCATTGTATGGACTTCACACGATGGTTCTGTTGCTGTTCAAGCAGCCGTTACACCTGTTCGTGTTGTATGCCAAAACACACTAAACCTTGCAATGAAGAATGCTAAGCAATCTTTCAAGATTCGCCACACGCAATCTGTTGAAGGTCGCATTCAAGTTGCTCGTGAAACTCTTGGGCTTGCTCTTGGATACTTTGATGAGTTTGAAGTTGAAGCAAAGGCGCTTTACTCTCAGGCAATTACTGATGCTGAATTCTCTAAGTTGATTCAGACAATTTATCCTAAGCCTGAAAAAGATGCTAAGGGTGCAATCAAGAAGTGGGAAAACAAAGTTGTCCTGCTTGACGATTTGTATCATAACTCACCAACCAATGCTAACATCA
>Ga0214921_10006380_pt1 | contig 16205 bp, 16 predicted proteins | sample LL1505_MetaG_FD_177992 | JGI IMG/M metagenome (GOLD analysis project Ga0214921, IMG submission 177992) | Freshwater microbial communities from Lake Lanier, Atlanta, Georgia, United States - LL-1505 | ecosystem: Environmental > Aquatic > Freshwater > Lake | place: USA: Georgia | collected...
TGTTCAATGTTGAATAAGTATAATGCTTCCTTTTATGCCTAAGGCTCGAGAGTAAAGGGCAATCACAAAAGATTTTCTGATGTAGATCTTTGCTACAAAGGAGATGTAAATGATTTTGATATTTGGGATCAGCTCACAGAGTCTGATCTAAGAGTCAAGGTTGATTTAAGTAATTTAAATAAACTAGATAATGAATTTAAGAGAAGAATCGAAAAAGATCTGATTTTACTGCAACTACAATAACTATGGTCTATATGGATAAAAAAACAGAGGAAGAGCAGCCGGGCTTTGTTGGCTGGATCGAATATCGCCTACCGATATTCTCATGGGTAAGACATTTGGGCGAATATCGCACACCAAAAAACTTGAGTTATTTTTGGAATCTTGGGTCGATTGCTGGCCTTGGTCTATTGATTCAGATCATCACAGGCGTTATTCTTTCCATGCACTACACACCGCATGTTGACCACGCATTCAACAGCGTTGAACATATTATGCGCGATGTAAACTATGGCTGGCTTATTCGTTATATGCACGCCGTTGGCGCATCTATGTTCTTCTGCGCTATCTATATACACATGTTCCGCGGCATATATTACGGCTCATTCAAAAGACCGCGCGAGCTTCTTTGGCATATAGGTCTAATAATATTCCTACTCATGATGGCAACCGCCTTTATGGGTTATGTATTGCCTTGGGGGCAGATGAGTTACTGGGGAGCGACCGTGATCACCAACCTATTCTCAGCAATACCAGTGGTGGGCAAGGGTATAGTTTCATGGCTCTGGGGTGGCTTTTCAGTTGATAACCCTACCCTAAATAGATTCTTTGCTTTGCACTATCTTCTGCCATTCATACTAGTTGGCTTGGTTATGTTGCACCTTGTAGCGCTCCACAAACATGGCTCAAATAATCCAAAGGGTATTGACGTTAAATCTGACAAAGACACTATTCCGTTCCATCCCTATTATACCATTAAAGATTTCTTTGGTTTTGGTATCTATTTTCTTATATTCGCTTACTTCATTTTCTATGAACCTAATTATTTAGGCCATCCTGATAATTACATACCAGCCAACCCCTTAGTAACGCCGGCTCACATTGTTCCTGAGTGGTATTTCCTGCCATTTTATGCAATACTGCGCGCAGTGCCCTCTAAGCTTGGCGGCGTTATACTCATGTTCTCTGCTATTGGTGTATTATTTTTTCTTCCTTGGCTCGATAAGTCGAAAGTCAGGAGTAATAACTATCGCCCAATTAATGCCATAGCTTTTTGGATCTTTGTCGCTGATTGTCTAGTACTTGGTTACGTTGGTGGACAGCCAGCCGAAGAGCCTTACCTGACTATTAGTAGAATAGCAGCAACATATTATTTCTTTCACTTCCTTATATTGATACCACTGATTGCTAGATACGAAAGGACACTAAAATTACCGGAGGAAATATGATGAGTAATATGATCAGCAGTCCATCATTGCAAGCCGAAGGTAAAGCAATCGAGTTTAATGCAGTCTATTTTGTTGAGTTGCTTCGTCGAACTCTAAGAGCTATCCTCGCAATAATGATAATCTTAACTACTAGTCCTTCATGGGCCAACGACCATATAAAGCTCAAAACAATGAGCTGGCCCTTTGAAGGCATTCTCGGACAAGTCGATCGCCAAGCGGCACAACGTGGCTTCCAGGTCTATAAAGAAGTTTGTGCGGCATGTCATAGCATGCATCAATTATCATATCGTAACCTTACCAACTTAGGCTTTTCGGAGGCTGAAGTAAAGGAAATAGCAAAATCCTTTACTGTCCATGATGGACCGAACGATCAAGGGGAAATGTTTGATCGTCCCGGCATTCCTTCAGATAAATTCGTCAGTCCATTTGCTAATGTCGAGGCTGCCAAGGCTGCAAATAACGGCGCCGCGCCGCCAGATTTATCTTTAATAATCAAAGCAAGGGAAGATGGCGCTAATTATGTTCATTCTCTTCTTACTGGATATGATCCAGCGCCAGATGGATTTAAGATGATGCCAGGTCTATACTATAACTCCTATTTTCATGGACACCAAATAGCTATGCCAAGTCCCCTCTCTGATGGCCAAGTTCAATATATGGATGGGACTAATGCAAGCGTTGATCAGATGTCTAGGGACTTGGTCGTATTCTTGCAGTGGGCAGCAGAACCAGAAATGGAGCGTCGCAAGTCTATGGGTTTGAAGGTGACCATATTCTTGGTGATCTTTAGCATAGTATTCTATGTAGCCAAAGACAGAGTCTGGGCTAGGCTTGATGAAAAGTAGCAGGCCTTATAACTGCGGTCAGGCCTGCTTTGAATATCAAAAGCTTGATTGATCATTGTCATGAGCGCGGCATTAAATCTTATAGACGCCCCCTGACAACCCTTTGCAATATCCCGCCATTAGCAATATACTCAACTTCATTCTCGGTATTGATCTGAAGCTCGAGATTGATCTCCTGCTCGCCGCCATCTGCTTTCCGAATAATAGCCTGGACTTTTTTATGTATCTCTACCGCTCCAAAGTCTTTGATTTCAACCTCCTCAGAACCATCTAGATTTAAGTCCATGCGAGTCATGCCTTGGGTAAAGGTTAGTGGCAAAATGCCCATACCAACAAGATTCGATCTATGAATACGCTCAAAAGATTCTGCTATAACTACCTTAACTCCAAGAAGCATCGGGCCTTTCGCCGCCCAATCTCTCGACGACCCTGAGCCATACTCTTTGCCCGCAAAGATCACGGAACTCACCCCTTTAGCCTTATAATCCATAGCAGCGTCATATATTGTCATCTGCTTACCATCTTTCATAGTAAAGCCGCCTTCAACGCCTCTGCACATCTCGTTTTTGATGCGAATATTGGCAAAAGTTCCTCTCATCATGACCTCGTGATTCCCGCGCCTTGAGCCATATGAATTGAAGTCTTTTTGCTCCACCCCATTATCCGTCAGGTACTTAGCAGCTGGACTTGTCTTGCTGATATTGCCAGCTGGGGATATGTGGTCTGTTGTGATTGAATCACCAAATATGGCAAGAATTTTGAGAATCAAGGCATTGTTTCCCTCAGGCTTGATTCGATGGTCTTTTAAGTCTCTCGAGTCAAGCCCGAGGGAGGCGCTCATCCCCTCAAAATAAGGCGGATTATTGATATAGGTACTATTTCTATCCCATTTATAGGTAGGGCTATCTGTAACCTTCATAGCTTTCCAGGCATCATCTCCAGAGAAAACATCACTATACTTGGCCTTGAACATATCAGCTTTAACAGTTGATTCTACTATCTTATTAATCATGTCATTTGATGGCCATATATCCTTTAAATATACCAGCTTGCCGTCTAAGCCAACTCCGAGCGGCTCGGTCGTTATATCAATAAGCATAGTGCCAAGCAGCGCATATGCAACAACAAGGGGTGGGGAAGCTAGGTAATTTGCCTTCGTCAGTGGGTGCACGCGCCCTTCAAAATTTCTATTACCGGACAAGACCGATGCGACAGTCAGATCATTTTTAGTAATCTCTGCTTCAATTTCAGGGGCAAGAGGCCCAGAATTACCTATGCATGTTGTGCAGCCATAGCCGACTAAATTAAATCCTATTTGGTCTAAGTATTTATCCAGCCCAGCAGCTCTAAGATACTCAGTCACTACTTTCGAGCCTGGAGCAAGCGATGCTTTAACCCATGGTTTTTTTGTAATACCGAGCTCAACTGCGCGCTTGGCAACTAATCCTGCAGCTATCATAACTGATGGGTTTGATGTATTGGTGCATGAGGTTATTGCAGCTATGACAACGTCGCCATTGATAACACCTTCTTCCTCGGGCTTGACCCGACGATCTTGCAAGGCCCCTGAGACCCTCGGATCAAGACCGGTGGCGGCATTGAACTCCTTAGCCGCATCCTTGAGCGCAACTCTATCCTGCGGACGCTTTGGCCCGGCTAAAGATGGAACCAAGCTGCTTAAATTCAATTCAAGTACATCTGTATAGACAGGCTCTGAAGATTCATCGCGCCATAGACCTTGTATTTTTGCATATTCCTCCACCAAAGCTATACGACTCTCATCTCTGCCAGATAGCTTGAGATACTTTATTGTCTCGGCATCGACTGGAAAGAAGCCGCAAGTAGCGCCATATTCAGGCGCCATGTTAGCGATAGTTGCACGGTCAGCAAGAGCAAGCGAAGCGAGGCCTGGGCCAAAATACTCTACAAATTTCCCGACCACGCCTTTTTTGCGGAGCATTTGCGTGACAGTTAAAACTAAATCGGTTGCTGTTATGCCTTGAGGCATTATGCCCGTCAACTTCAATCCTATTACTTCTGGGATTATCATAGGCAGGCTTTGGCCAAGCATGGCAGCCTCAGCTTCGATACCCCCGACCCCCCAACCCAGGACCGATAAACCATTTACCATTGTAGTATGGCTGTCAGTGCCAACCAATGTATCTGGATATGCCATGTCGCCATCGAGCCACACTACCTGAGCTAAATACTCAAGATTCACCTGATGGCAGATGCCAGTGCCTGGAGGGACAACGCGAAAATTCTCAAAGGCATGAGCCCCCCAACGTAAAAATTCATAGCGCTCCTTGTTACGCTTCATCTCGAGTTCAACATTTTTAGCAAATGCATCAGTAGATCCAGTAAAATCAGCTTGTACAGAATGATCAATGACTAGATCTACTGGTATCAAGGGGTTGATTTTAAGGGGGTCGCCGCCAAGCTTAACTACCGCATCGCGCATAGCAGCTAGATCTACAACAGCTGGCACTCCCGTAAAATCCTGCATCAGAACGCGAGCTGGCATAAATGCTACTTCTTGATTAGATGTCTTATTTTCAATCCAATGACCAAAGCCTTCTAGGGTTTTACGATCATTGTTGATATCATCTTCACTGCGAAGAGCATTTTCAAATAAAATACGAAGGGAATATGGAAGTTTTGATAATTCAAAGCCAAGTTTTTGTGCCGCTTTTTTTAGATCAAAATAGTTATAGATCCTCCCACCTAATGATAGCTTACTCAAAGAACCTAAACTGTCTTTACTCTTTACCATAGTTATTCTCCTGTTTGTTGCTTTATAAGGCTACTCTCACGCTAACTGGAACTACAGCAAGAGTAAAGTAATTTTACTTGTATGATCATCATTTAGTCAGCAGCTTTGTTAAAAAAGCAACTATTTGACTAAAATAGATATGGCGCTCTTAGCCTGCTATAAAAATCCTAGTCCTACCTTATACTACTACTTAAACTAGGCTCTGAGGCGCAATCATTGATTTAAAAAAAAATAAACTTGACATCTACTCCTCCTATGTTATACAGAATCGTAACTTTTAATAATAAAGAAGCATTGCCGCCTAGGCTCTGCGAACCAGAGTAAAAAACTCTAGCGCGAGATCGCCGATATCTGCGCTTAAGTTTTTTTTTTGTTTTGTAGGTTACATGACAGCTAGCGCGCCATCTATATCGTCTCGTCTTCGCAATATCTTCTGGCCAATTCATAGACATGAACTCGGTAAATTCGTACCCATGTCAGCCTTGATGTTCTGCGTTCTATTCAATCAAAACATATTACGTATTCTCAAAGACAGCATCGTAATAGCTGAGATAAGCGCGGAAGTAACAAGTTTTACAAAGGTATATTGCGTAACGCCAGCGGCAATTCTCTTTGTAGTGATCTATGCCAAAATGCTTAATCACCTCAGTTTTGAGCGTATATACTATTACCTACTTGCCTTTTTTGTGTCATTTTTCATTCTATTTGCCTTTGTGATTTATCCCAATGTGGATCTTTTTCACATGGATTCTGGAAGGATGAACGAATTAATGACGCTCCACCCACATTTTAAGTGGTATGTGCCTTTAGTTGGCAATTGGAGTTACATCATCTTCTACGTCCTTTCCGAGCTATGGCCTAATATCTTCTATATCCTCTTGTTTTGGCAATTTGCTAATGAAATAACAACAACCGAAGAAGCGCGTAGATTCTACACCCTATTTTCATTATTTGGAAACTCCGCCTTAATATTTGTTGGGCTTCTTATGATGAACCTCGCCTCTGAAACATCTATTTTAAAGCAATATTTTGAGGGTACGGAAAATAAAATAGCTTTAGTCCAGTCGTCAGTAGTTCTTGTGGTGATCGGAGGCTTATTTGCAGGACTTTTGGTTAGGTTTGTCTGCAAAAATGTTATGACTGATCCAAGTCTATATAGCAGAGCTAAAAAAGAAAGATCTACCGAGCCAAAATTAGGGGTGGTCGATAGTTTTAAATATATTGTAAGATCAAAGTATCTATGGCTTATGCTCATCTGCTCTGCTGCTTTTGGACTTACAGCAAACTTAGTAGAAGCAGTATGGAAAGCAAAAATCAAGGAGCTATATTCTACTGTAAATGCTTATGCTGAATTTAGTAGCCTATATATCCTGTGGACTGGGGTAGCTATAATGGTAATGACAATTATAGGAAACCATATAATGCGCAACCATAGCTGGTTTGTTGCTGCAGTTATATCGCCAATAATTATAGTAGTGACAGGTAGCCTGTTCTTTATCCTTGTTGTATTTGATCAACAGGTACTATCTTGGTTTGATGGGGCTATGTTGATGACACCACTAGCTCTTGCAGTTTCTATTGGAGCAATCCAAAATATCCTTGCAAAAGGCACGAAATATTCGATTTGGGATACCTCTCAGGCCATGCTGTATATTCCTTTGGATAACGAACTCAGGACTAAAGGCAAGGCTGCTGTAGATGTTGTAAGCTCTAAGATAGGAAAGTCTTCGAGTGGCTTGATACAGTCTGTTTTGTTCATGATCTTTCCTTCTGCGACATATACATCAATTTCACCGATTTTGATGGTCGTATTTGTTGTTGTGTGTTTTATGTGGATATACGCAGTGCGCAAAATTTATAATGAGTATCAGAAGATTGTGTAAGATTTTAAATTTACACGAAAGATTAAGTCCTCATTTCGTACCATAGAGCCTACGAGATGAGATAGAAGATTCAGACGACATTAAATAACAACCAAAAAAGGGAAAACTATGGACGATCATTTAACTGGCAACTTACTTAAAGGCAAAAAAGGTCTTATAATGGGCATAGCAAATAATATGTCTATCGCTTGGGCTATAGCGCAACTAGCAACCGCTCATGGCGCGGAATTAGCATTTACATATCAGGGCGAAGTTCTAGAAAAGCGTATCATGCCCTTAGCAGCAGAAGTGGGCTGCGATACCGTAATTCAATGCGATGTCACAAATGAAGAGTCTATGGATGAACTATTCAAAACCCTAGAGAAAAAATGGGGTAAAATTGATTTTCTAGTTCATTCAATAGCTTTTGCTGATAGAAATGAACTGACTGGAAGATATATTGAAACTTCTTTACCTAACTTCCTAAATTCCATGAACGTCTCTTGCTATTCTCTCACTGCTCTTGCAAAAAGGGTTGAGCCACTGATGACTGATGGCGGAAGTATCATAGCCCTGACCTATCACGGCGCCCAGAAAGTCGTTCCTTATTATAATGTAATGGGAGTCGCCAAAGCAGCTCTTGAGTGTAGCGTGCGCTACCTGGCTGATGATATGGGGCCAAATAATATCCGAGTTAATGCTATTTCAGCAGGGCCTATTAGAACATTAGCTGCAAGTGGTATAGGTGATTTTAAATCTATGCTAAAGCTGCATGAGGCAACATCACCATTGAAACGCAATACGACGCAACAAGATGTAGCTGGCTCAGCTATATATCTCTTGAGCGGCTTATCTAATGGAGTTACTGGCGAGATTCATTATGTCGATAGTGGCTATAGCATAATGGGCATGAGCAAATCTGGGTAAGATATCCAAAATCTGTTAGGCTATCAGGAGAGCTGTTTCCATACTATAATCAAATGATTTGATTATAGAGGCTCTTCTTAATCTTAATCCTGCATAAAATCACAAGAGGCGGTCAAGCCCGGCCCACCAAGCTCAGAGACTAATAATGCTACCTCTTGGGCTGCACATTTAATTTCATCATTATTGAGCTTGCTGGCAAGACCAAGGGCTTGATCTATGCTTGCTTGAGCTCCTTGTATATCGTGCAGTTGAATTGAGATAGTGGCGCTATATAAGAAATTACGAGCTAAGGCAACTTCGTCTCCTTTCTCTTTTATGCTTAACTGAACTAAAGCTTGAGATTCTAACTCAATATGTAGCATAAAAAGATCAAAAACTTTCTTGTTAAAGAGCGTTTCTATAAGAAAAGGCTCTTTAAGCAAATATCGCGCTCCAAATAAAAGCTGAGCAGACTTATATATATTGGGATTATCTTTGGCAGGATTGATATTACCAATACTACCTGTATTATTGGTGGTTTTTGCCATAACTGACTCCTGTGTAATTGTTATGGGTATATCGTGGCAAGCGCTTTATTTACTCATAATCAAATAGGCTACCGGATCAACTGGCGTCTTGCCTTGCCTGAGAGCAAAATGCAGCTCTGGACTCGTTGCTTCGCCAGTAGAACCTACATGACCTATGACCTGCCCCTTACCTACATCATCATCTTTTTCTAGGAGTAAATCATCCATATGAGCATAGGCTGCGAACATCTCGGTTGACCCTACTTTAATAATAACTAGATTGCCGAATTTTGCATCTGCGCCAGAATAGACGACCTTGCCAGCCGCAATCGACTTCACTTCAGCCCCTTGGCGAGCGGCAATATTGATGCCATTACTTTTTTTACCACCCAGATCATCTCCAAACTTAGTCGTGATCTTGCCCGCAACCGGCATAGGGAATTTTACTAGAGCGCTAGATTTTGTATCATCTTCTGCGGTTGCTTTTTTTGGTGCAATAATCACACCATCGCCAACCTCTTGATCTTCGTAGGTTGGGTCTGAATCTTTTTCTTGAGCTTTCGGTTTTTGCTCAGTGGTTAATCTAGCTGACTCTTTAGCCTCTATTTCCTCAAGTTCTTGCTCTAAGCTCTTCATTTTTTTGTCTTCTTTTTTAACCTCTTCAACAAAAACTTCTTCTTGATCTGGAACTGGAGCCGGATCAGCTTTTTTAACCTGATATTCAAATGGCTTTTCTTCTCTTGGGCGCAATTCATCAGAAGGTTGACGCTCAACTTTTTCAGACTTTAACTCTCGACTTTTAATCGCTTCACCATCGGACAAAAAGCCGCTGGTGCGCTCTGAGTAACCAACATTACGCGATTTAGAAGAGCCATATTCAACAGGTGCGGGAGGTTGACTGAGGCAGGAAGACAACAGTAGTAGACTTAAACAAGCATAAATGTTTCTTTTCATAGGTTTATTCTCGACATATATAGATGTGTTTTATATATTAAAGTTAGATCAGGACTCGCCTCGATCAACTATTGTAACATATACTACATATCATGACTTCATACAAGATTTCTATCGCATCAGATCACGCTGGCTATCTTCTAAAGGCTAAGATTATAGAAGCCCTACAAAGTCAAGGCCATAAAATGTTTGATCTTGGAACCACTGGAGATGCTACTGTGGATTATCCAGATTTTGCTGATCTGTGTTGTCAGCATATTTTAGACGAAGAGAGTCAATTTGGAATATTGATATGCGGCACTGGCACTGGAATGTCAATAGCAGCAAATAGATACTCTGGGATCAGAGCTGCTCTTTGCGTCAGTATTTATATGTCGGAGAGAGCTCGTAGTCACAATGACGCAAATGTTCTAGTTCTTGGATCTAAGCTACCTAATATTGACGATGAGATGAATCTTGCCATTGTCGATAAGTTCTTTGCAACAAGTTTTGATGGCGGAAGACATATTCAGAGACTAGCAAAGATTAGCTAATTTGTTTCCCTCGTTTAGCTAATTTGTTTCCCTAGTGCTTGACACGAGGGCCTCGTTAGGCTCAAGACTCTCGGATCAAGTCCGAGGGAAAATGGGCCGACATAGGGTGGCAATCTTGCATCACCTTATCAAGATGATCGGTCTGAACATGGGTATAGATCTGAGTGGTACTTATATCTGCATGACCAAGGAGTTCTTGAATCACCCTCAAATCAGCACCACCAGCAAGAAGGTGACTCGCAAAACTATGACGCAATGTATGTGGGGATATTTTTGATGGATCAAGGCCGGCTCCAATGGAGGCTTGTTTGAGCAATAAGGCAAAATTCTGACGTGTCATATAGCCCGCTGCTGCCTTTGATGGAAAGAGATAGAGTTCGCTCTTTGGGTTACTTTCATCGAAAAAAATGGGCCTATATTTTAAATAATTCGATATAGCTTCTCTGGCTTTGTCGTTTATTAATACGATACGCTCCTTTGCGCCTTTGCCCATAACATTAATATGATCCTTTATCATGCCGCTTTTGGTCTCTATCATAAGGCTTGTCATTTTAAGGCTCACAAGCTCACTCACCCTAAGACCGCTAGCATAGAGCAGATGAAGCATGGCAAGCAGCCTTAGGTCTTGAGGTTTTGATCGATTTTCGGCATGAAGCAGTAAACTAGATATCTCTTCTAATGATAGAATATCGGGTAATGATGGACGATATTTTGGCAAGTCTATTAGTTCCGCTGGATTATCTTTCGTGATATTCTCACTGATAAGAAAGTGCCAATAGCTCCGCAGCGTAGAGATCTTACGAGCAATGGATCTGGCTTGAATTCCGTTCAGGCTTAAGCTTCTTATAAAACCACGTAAAATTTCAGATGTAACTTCTGTTGGATCTTGTATCTTTTGAGATGACAAATAGGCATCAAAATCTAGCATATCTGTCTTATAGGCACTAAGGGAGTTCTTAGATATACCCCTTTCCGCTAGCATCATCTCTAAGAATTGTTCGAGAAATTTCATGCGGCAACACCGATGAGGGGATGGAGGCCAGGGACGGAATCGAACCGACGGATAGCGGATTTGCAATCCGCTGCATTACCACTTTGCTACCTAGCCTTTATGTTAGCATTAATATCTGATTGCCGATTAAAAAGCAAGGGGTTTCTAACCATTTATCAATCGATCAAAACCTCACCGGCAGACATTGAGTGCCTCGCGCCGTTTGCAAGTTTTAGGCGAATTGCCCCCATTTGATCTATATCTACAAACTCTCCAGAAATACGCTGCTTACCATCATTTGCAGTAATAATTGATCCAAGCTTATGAGCTCGCAAAAGCCATAACTTACGCACAGGCATAAATCCTTTGCTCAGCCAAGTCTTATAGTAACCTTCAAATGCTTGCATTATAAGATCAATCATGTTTTGCGGAGTGATGCAGGCTAAACCCAGAGCTTTCATCGATGTTGTATTTCTACCTTGAATTACTGGGTGATGCTCGATATTTAGCCCTATTCCTATAATTAAATATGGCCCAATAGACTCAAGTAAAATCCCGGCGATCTTCGCCTCATTTATTAAAAGATCATTTGGCCATTTTAAGCTCATGTTTAGCTCTATGCCTTGCTTTTTTGCAAGATTATGTATGACGTCGTATAAACTTAAAGCGCTGAGAAACGAACATTGACTAAAAATTTCTCTGGGCAGATCTGGCTGTAGCAAAATTGACATATATAAATTGCTACCCGAGGAATCCCATTCACGTCCATATTGCCCCCTACCTTTAGTTTGTTTTTTTGCTGATATAACAAAATTACCTATTGGTTGAGACCTTGCAAGTCTTTTTGCCTCATCATTCGTGCTGTCTATTTCATCAAACATCAACAGGTTATAATTTGATGTCCACTCTGAGTTCATCTATTTTCTATTTTTCAGTCACTAAGATCATAATATTTTATTAGACCTGAAATGTAAATCGGTGTATTCTGCTGAGGACTTAATTTAATAAACTACACCAAGTGCTCAAGCAATATTTCAAAACCTTTTTTCTATACGAGATAGCGCGAGGCATGGCTCTGACTTTGAAATATTTATTCAAAGCAAAGGTGACGATAAATTATCCTTACCAAAAAAGTAATCTCAGCCCCCGCTTTAAGGGCGAGCATGCCTTAAGACGTTACGCAAATGGGGAAGAGCGCTGTATTGCTTGCAAGTTATGTGAGGCTATTTGTCCAGCGCAAGCAATCTCGATAGAGGCCGAAGAGCGAGATGATGGAAGTCGTCGCACTACCAAATATGACATAGATATGACTAAATGCATCTATTGCGGCCTATGCCAAGAAGCTTGCCCCGTAGATGCAATTGTAGAGGGTCCAAATTTTGAATTCGCCACAGAAACTCACAAAGAGCTTTTGTATAACAAAGAAAAATTGCTAAAAAATGGCGATATATGGGAACAAGAAATTGCTACCAAAATTAAAGCGGATTATAAGTATAAGTAGGATTTGCTTCCCTCGCACCCGGCTTCGAGGATCTTGCAAGGCCATTCGCTAGCGCTTCGTCCGATGGAGACAACGATTTGGGGTAACATATGGAATTATTTTTTTATATATTCGCAAGCCTAGTGATCTTAGGAAGTGTCGGCGTGGTGGCTAGTCGTAGCGCTGTGCACTCAGTTCTTTGGTTAATCTTCGCATTCTGCAATTGCGCTGGTTTATTTGTTTTGCTTGGCGCTGAATTCCTGGCCATGACCCTTGTAATCGTCTATGTCGGAGCTGTAGCAGTCTTATTCCTATTCGTGGTAATGATGTTAGGCGGTAGCCTAGTTGACATCAAAAAAGACCTAAAAAACAATCTGCCGATCGGCTTGCTATTGTTGGGTATTTTTGTGTTTGACCTCATTTTAGTAGCCCTTGCTGGAATAAGTAGCCATGAGACAACAGCGCAGTCACTAATTCCAATATTGTCTGAAATCAGTAACACTCATGCAATAGGAAATATTCTCTATACCGATTTTATGCTGCCGTTCCAAGTGGCAGGATTGATATTATTCGTTGCCATGATAGGCTCTATTGTCCTTACCTTAAGGGTGAGGACTGGCGTAAGAAGGCAGGTAGCCTCTGACCAGCTCTCAAGGGATAAGGAGAGCGGCATGGAAATTGTGAGAATTGAGAGCGGCAAAGGAGTTGAGGGGATAAAATATTAGTTGTATTATCCTTATAATAAGTCTAACTAATGACGAGAGATATATGGCAATAAAAGAGCGGCGCTCTACGCCTAAAATCACCTGCATCGCTGGAAAAAATGGCTCAATATTTCTTCCAAAGGAGTGCGCTGGTAAATTAGCGAAAATTATCCATGGAGATGATGGTACAATTACCATCAAGATAATAAATCGCAACAGAACTTACTAGTAAAACGGAGATATAGTATGAAAGCAAGGGCTGTTATAGAAGAGATCTCAGCTACGGAATTTAAAAAACATTATTCCGATCTCGTCGATAAAGTATTGAAAAAAAAATGTTCGTTTGTGCTAACTAAAAAAAGAATTCCGATCGCAAAAATTGCTCCACTAGATAAAAATTATAAATCTAGTAGTTATTTTGGATTTATGAAAGGCACGGTGATTATAAACGACGACATAGTCAATGCATCATTTGAAGATGAGTGGGATATCAATCATGAGTAAGGATATAGATATGATCACTCTTGATACCCACATTCTAATTTGGTATGTCGAAGGTATAAATTTGATGGATGATAGTGTTAAGTTGATAGACGAAGTCCGTGCAAAAGGTAATCTCTATATATCAGCTATGACGGTGTGGGAGATAGCATTGCTATGCAACAAGGGTAGGATAACCTTATCTCTACCCTTGTCGAGCTGGCTAGATAAGATAATTTCTATGGATGGACTGAGTGTAATAGATCTATCACTAGATATATTGATTGCCAGTTGCAGCCTATTCAACTACCAGTACAGAGATCCAGCAGATAGAATGATCATTGCAAGCGCTCAATCTATTGATTCGTACTTAATGACGCATGATAACAAAATTTTGGAATATGCCAAAGGCGGTTATTTAAAGACTCTTTAGTAATGAGTCTATTCCCAAATCACGATGGAGCTTATGAGTAATACGATAACTAACATAGGACTAGAGCACTTTTTAATACTATCCGCCGTGGTATTTTCCATAGGCGTGAGCGGTATATTCCTCAATCGCAAAAATATCATTGTGATCCTTATGTCAATCGAGCTTATGCTCCTTGCTGTTAATATAAACTTTGTGGCATTTTCAGTGCATTTAGGGGACTTAACCGGACAAATATTCAGTCTCTTCATTCTAACCACAGCGGCCGCAGAAGCTGCTATAGGCCTGGCTATTTTGGTTGTATATTACAGAAATAGACAGTCTATTATGGTCGAAGATATAAACCAAATGAGGGGATGATATGTCGCAACTAATACTCCTTCTCCCTCTCATCTCGGCAATAATTTGCGGCCTTGGCAGTAAGCGCCTAACAAGCACCCAGGCGAGTTGGATCTCATGTACGCTCATGAGCGCAGCAGCAATTCTTGGTATCAAAACATTTGCTCTATATAGCCCGCAGCATATCATCCTAGCAGAGTGGCTTGCTATGGGCTCCATGACCGTAAATTGGTCAATCTATATCGATGAGCTAACAGCAATAATGTTTATGGTTGTCACTACTGTCTCATGGGTGGTGCACCTATATTCCATAGGCTACATGGAAGAGGACGAAAACCTCCCGCGCTTTATGTCCTACCTTTCACTCTTCACATTCTTCATGCTCGTGTTGGTCTCGGCTGATAACTTTTTGCAGCTCTTTGTTGGCTGGGAAGGCGTTGGTCTATGCTCATACCTACTCATCGGATTTTGGTATAAAAAAGCTGAGGCAAATGCTGCGGCCATCAAAGCCTTCCTTGTCAATAGAGTCTCAGATTTTGCATTTATACTTGGCATAATTGCTATTATATACTACTGCCATGCTGCTGATTTTTCGACTGTTTTTGCAAAAACAGGAGACCTAGCAAACACAAAGCTTGCCTATGATTACTCTACCCTAGACGCCATATGCTTTTTACTCTTCATAGGATGCATGGGCAAATCCGCTCAAATCGGACTCCATGTCTGGCTACCCGATGCTATGGAAGGCCCTACTCCAGTATCGGCGCTCATACACGCCGCGACCATGGTGACAGCTGGCGTATTCTTGGTGGCTCGCTGTTCTTATATGTTTGAACTATCACCCGTAGTACTGCACTTTATGGCCTGGATTGGGGCTATAACCTGCCTTTTTGCAGCAACGATAGCGATAGCGCAAAAGGATATCAAGAAAATCATCGCCTACTCGACCTGCAGCCAGCTTGGCTATATGTTCATGGCCTGCGGAGTCGGCGCCTATCGTGCAGGGATTTTCCACTTAGCGACTCATGCATTCTTCAAAGCTATGCTCTTCCTATGCGCAGGCAGCGTCATACATGCTGTTCATGAGCAAGATATAACAAAAATGGGGGGCTTGCGCAAAGCCCTCCCCTATACTTACATAATGTTTTGGCTTGGATCGTTAGCCATCATAGGCATCTTCCCATTTGCTGGCTATTATTCTAAGGATTTGATCCTAGAATCAGCATACCTAGGGGGAGCTGAGTTCTTTTATCTTGGTATCATAGCTGCGTTCTTCACCGCATGCTACTCAATGAAGATAATTGTGCTAGTATTCCACGGCGCTCCACGCAGAGATATCGCCCATGCTCATGAATCTCACTCTATGCTTCTACCGCTCGTTATTCTGGTTATAGGTACCATATGCGCAGGATTTGTTGGGATGAATTATATGAACATTGGCGAAGTAAGCGGATATTTTGGCTCATCAATAATCGCCACAAAGGCGCTGGGTCATGTTAGTCATTATATTGAGTACGCCCCTCTCGCTGTTGGGCTCGTAGGGATGGTGACTGGTTTTGTTTATTACAATCGTCATCCCAGACCAAGGAGCGAAGCGAGCGCCGATTTGTCATCCCCTCGCGCCGATTTGTCATCCCCACGCAGGTGGGGATCCAAGGTTAATGACTCAGCAGTTATAGCCTCGTGGATTCCCGCCTTCGCGGGAATGACATCGAAGCTAGCAGCCAATAAATACTACTTCGACGAAGCCTACGACTGGCTATTTGTAGGTACAACCAATTACATATCCAAACTATCTCGAATATTTGACAAGAGAGTCATAGATGGATCTTTACCAGGTGGTGGGATCCTTCTTGTCAAATTATTCAATAGAGCTACGCAAAAATTACAAAGTGGTTATATTTTTAATTATGCATTATTTATGTTACTGGGA
>Ga0214921_10006381_pt1 | contig 16202 bp, 14 predicted proteins | sample LL1505_MetaG_FD_177992 | JGI IMG/M metagenome (GOLD analysis project Ga0214921, IMG submission 177992) | Freshwater microbial communities from Lake Lanier, Atlanta, Georgia, United States - LL-1505 | ecosystem: Environmental > Aquatic > Freshwater > Lake | place: USA: Georgia | collected...
TTTTGCCATGAATTTCATCTAATAGATCTTCGCGCATTTGACAATTGCCGCAAAGTGGTGGACGGGTGTGATCATGTGTTCAACCTCGCGGCAGACATGGGCGGAATGGGGTTCATTCAGTCCAACCATTCCGTAATAATGTACAACAACACCATGATCAGTTTCAATATGTTAGAGGCAAGCCGGAAGGCGAGCATTGATCGGTTTTTCTACGCATCTTCCGCATGTATATACCCAGAATTTGCACAGATGGATACCGAAGTAGAAGGGGGCGGTCTTCGGGAAGACATCGCGTGGCCCGCGCAACCCCAAGATGCGTATGGCCTGGAAAAGCTCGCCACTGAAGAGTTGTGCATGCACTACGAGAAAGACTTTGGTATGAAATGTCGCATCGCCCGTTTTCACAATATCTACGGTCCGTATGGAACGTGGAAGGGTGGTCGCGAAAAAGCCCCGGCAGCATTTTGTCGCAAGGTTCTGACCTCCGAAGGTGATGTGGAAATGTGGGGAGATGGCAAGCAGACGAGGTCCTTCACTTTCATAGATGATTGTGTGGAAGGTATTCTGCGCATCACCAAGTCTGATTATTGCAAGCCGTTGAACCTCGGATCTTCCGAGATGATCAGCATGAACGACATGATGGAAATGGCAATGAGCTTTGATGGTTCTCGCAAGGGTATTACTCACATTCCTGGACCGGAGGGAGTTCGCGGTCGCAATTCTGAAAATACTCTCATATTCGAAAAGCTGGGATGGGAGCCGTCTGTCTGTCTGAAGGATGGTTTGCGGTTGACTTACAATTGGATCAAGGATGAAATCCAAAAGGAAAGGGATAATGGCATAAATAATGAATATGCTAGATCACAAGTAGTTGAGACAAGCGAGCCAAAGGACCTCGGTTTTGTGTATACTGTTTCTATTTAAGTGCTTCCCATCGTCCTGTCAAAATCCTCCCATTCGTCAAAATCAGTCTCATTCTTAGACTCTGACTTCTCAACATACTCATCAGTCCCCGCGTTGTATACATACTTGCTCTCGAATTCCTCGGAGTTGATGGTTTCTTGCAGCTCCGAGAAATATCCCATGGTCGTGTCCAAAGCCTCAATTGCGATGTCGGCGCGCTCGCAATAGTCGTCGGAGGCAGACTTCCTGTTTCTAATCCACTCCTCCTGATAATCGCTAGCGGCAGACTCGCAATCGCATGCCGCGCCGATCCCCTGGAAGCGCAGGATATACTTCACCACGTTTGCGTCCTTGATGCCGATCTTGCGAAGGTCTGACTCGGTCCGCTCGAAATACTTGGTGGTCTTGGTGGTCTTGGTGGTCTTGGTCTTGGTCTCCTTCTCGGGCACGAAGGCAACAGCAGATTTGGTAGACTTGGCGGGGGCCTTCTTAACTTCATTTTGCAGGTAATCGCGTGCCTCCGCCAGGCACTCGATGCGCTTGATCATGTCTTCGAGATATGCTCGCTTATCTTCGGCCGCGCGATAGTTCATGGGGTTCTTGGCGTCTGCCTCGTGATACAATTTCTTGCACTCGTCGCGGTATTCCACGATCTTCTCGAGCGCAGTGGTCTTCTGGACGCCCTTGGAGAACCTGGTGATGTACTCATTTGCCCGGGCAGACACCATGATAATTTGTGAGGTTGTAGAGGCTTTTTATTTTAAAGTATGCCTTCCCGCTGGGTGTTTATATATCCAGGGCATTCCCGGGGTCAAACGACATTCACCGGGGACAAAGGACAATCAGCTTTCTTTTACGTACAACGTATATGCAACAGGTTCGAATTTTTTAGCTCCCGAGTACGCGAGAATTTTCTTTCTGTTTGCGGGATTCGACCAGTCAACTTTAAGATTCATTGAGTTGTTCGAATCGTACACGTATTTTTGACCCCCACACACATAACCAACGACCGCGTGATATTCGACACGCTTTTTTTCGGTCCACGATACTACATAAACGATGTGAGACAAATTGAATTTTGTTTTTCCGTCTTCCGTGTTGATGACCTGAGGATGTGTGTCCGGATATAACCACTTTGTTTTTGAATAGACATAGACACCCTCTCGAAATACCATGGTATACTTATTAAAATCATTCGGGAATGCAGTTTCCCAATCACGCAACGTTCCCGTTTCATCTGGGGTGAATACCTTGGAAAGAATTCTTTTCGCTGCTTCTCTCGGGTGTCCACCCTGATTCCCCCTGGCGACTGATGGTTTCAGGGCCTTTGGGGTGAACATCTTGCTCATCAAATCTACGGGAATGTTACTCTTCTTACCCTTCTTCCCGATGACGGAATAATTGCGGCCACTGTGTATTTTCAAGAAATAGTGAAACACGTATTTCCTCGACAATATAATCGGGCACGAATCCGTTGGGAAGTCCTTTGCCAGGGCGGTGATTTCGGAGGAGTTCATCAGATTAATTTTATCAAATATCATCTTCGCTGTAGCTTCTGCGAGGATGAAACCATTTAAGGTCGAATTGAACCAGCATGTGCCACTTTCTTGGAATAGACCAGCGGGAGTAGAGCAGTCCAGCTTCACTCCATAATAGTTTTTTGGTACATCGAGTATTTGCTTCGTCTTTATCGGACTTTCTCTCAGGATTGCCAATTGCTTTTCACGTCCCTTAATTTCGGTGTTTGTCATGGCAATTGTGCGCGGAGTGAATAGTTTCTTCACGTACACCTTTTTGCCGTCTTGCTTTACATATGTGCGATCCTTCGAGTCTCTGAACACTCTGCGTTTCTTGGCATTCACTTTCCCGGTGTTTATCATCGGGCTTTTCACATCTGCAGGACTCCTCACGACCGTGCTTTTCACATGTGTTGAATTTTTCGAAGGGGTGAACAACTTTTTCACATACACCTTTTTGTCGTCTTGTTTTACATATGTGCGTCCTTTCGAATCACGAAATACTTTGCGTTTCTTGGCATTCACCTTTTCTGTATTTATCGCAGGACTTTTCGCCCTCTCCATATGATATATGTAATAATATTATTTACACGCAACGTACCAATATTTGTTCTGCCACGTCGCGCGACACAAATCGATTCAGACACATTGCCGCCGTTTGGAGGACCTTTCGTTTCTCTGCGGGCAATTTAGACACCAATTTCGCTGCTGCATCTCGGCCATCGCGGGTCATCACCACTGGTAGCAAGTGTCCGAGTCAAACTGTATCTATTAAATTATCGCAAAAATTGCACAAATGCGTATCCATTTTTATAGTTGTATTTGTTTTTGTTAAATGACTTTATTTGTTATCTCAAACGCGACGCGAGGGAGCTGGGATTCCATGAATATTTTTTTTGTACTTTCAGTGTTTTTGAGGTATTTCTACTTTTTCTGTAGGAGTGACTCGCGCGTGGACAAATGACACTTCAATTTTTACATTTTTTTAAATTTTTAAGAAAGTTTTTGGATAAGATTTTAAATTTAAGCAGAGCAATCTACCGTTTTGCCGCGCAGAAGCTTCTTGAGCTTGGAGGACTTCTTGGGAGCCGTCTTCTTGGTCGTCTTACTGATAACTTCCTCGGCAATCACACCCTGGATCCCCTCGGGCTTCTTGGCGTATTCCACATACTTCTCCACCGGCTTCTCAACCGGCTTCTCCGCTGGCTTCACAACCTTTGTAGTTGTCTTGGTGGTGGCACCGGCCTTGCCAGTAGTCTTGCGGTTGGGGACAAAGTCCAAAACCACAGTGTGTGTCTTGGCTGCCGCGATGGCATCAAATGAGGACTTCATCTTGTTAATAGAGGTCTCAAACTGGGACATGATTGCTTTGTTTTGAGGGCTTTGGAAAGGCTTTTGCTTGGGAAATGATTTGTTTGGTAAATAATGCTGAGAAAATGAGGCATTTATAGTATTTTTTATCACCCTGGGACAAATGACTTTTGGAAGTGAAACCGGGGTCAAATGACAACTCTCCCCGGCATTTTTTAAAATTTTAAGAAAGATTAAGAAAGATCTTTTTCATCTGTTGACAAGCACCAGTCAATATGCCTTCCAGGTGCCCATGCCCTCTGAATGAGTTCTTCTTTCGTATGATGCCAGAAATCCGAGATTTTTTCTGCGATCAAGTGGTCGTGTTTAAATTCATTCTTCTCAGACCATTTCCATTCTAATACTGATAATTGTTCGACTTTGTTCATATCAAGCAGTAATTTTGGTATAATTTCTGTAATATGTAAATTTGTCACCATCTTTTTTTCTTCCTTCCGTGTATATGTTGACTGAGAATATGTCAACACATCCCCTCCATTTGGCCGATTCAATCTAATTGACATCACCTCTCCTCCAGTCATAAAATAGACCTCCATAAAGTCCATGTCATATATGTATGGCAGTATGCATTTTTGACCCAAATATGTGGTTACCTCATCAATAACAGCCTTTTTTATTGCTTCTTCTTCATGGATATTAAATATCTTGTTACCATGCAAATAACAAGATGTCATTGATATCAGTCTCTTCATGTCAGCAGTATCTTTTTCTATTCTATCAGCTACAACATCCAAGTGTATGTGCTGTGGTTGTTCATTTTGGGGATAATATGCCACCACATTTGTTTCATCTTGAAAAAATCTTCCAACCTCTACATGCAGTGTCTTTCCTCCTGTAGAATATTCTGCATCAAGTGAACTGCAAGACTTATTTTTTGTGAATTCTTGCACTGCATTGAACAGTGTCACCCTGGGGTCGGGGAAGATCACTCTGTTCACAAATGTAAGATCCATTTTTACATTGGTGATATGTTTTCCAGGTCATATACACGGTATTTTACCAGGGTCAAATGACAATCGTATTTTGAAGTTTTTAAAAAATTTAAATTCCATTGCCCGACTGCCACGTAAATAGACATATGTTCGTACACAAAGACTGTTTTCCTGGGGGTTGTTATCATAAACATGCTTTACAAATGTTTACATAATATTTTAGTGAAATACACTCAAAACGATCCGAAAGGATAGCGGCCAAAGTTATGGCGAGTTTTGAAGAATTCCTTGATACATCCCCAGAAGGATTTATTGGGAATGGGAGTAAACTTCGAGGTGACTTCCTCGCCATCATCTTCGACATTCATGATGACCGCCACGGTGCTATTCTCGGCAATTTCGGCATTTTGAAGCCAGTCCTCAACGCGAGCATTGCTCATGGTGTTCGCTTTGGGCATCATCGGGCGCATGATATAATTATATATTATTTAATGCCAAACGATTATTTATACATTCTTGTTCACCGGGATCAAATGACAATCATGTAAATCCGTTGAGTTTGTTATCCGACGTGATCTTGTCGATCGCTCGCTCCGTGTGATTCTCCATCTTCCCCTGGCAAAATTTCACGTCATCGGGAGTCGAGCCATGATATGCCGGGGGATTTGTCACTCGCAATTTCGCAGCCTCTCGTAATGTCGTCGGTTTTTTGTTCACTCCGCGATCCGTATCCAAAAATTTCGTCACGGAATTCACCGGAGCCTTTTGCCACAGCGCGTCGATGGCTTCGTGCGTGTACGTTTGTATGGCTTTCTTCTTTCCCATGACGCGTTCCGATCCGTCCGGCAGCTTTTCCACGATTTTGTTATTTCTTTCTACGAGAGCGCCGGGCACTTTTTTCGCGTCTCGAGTGAACATCAGCATCTGTCCGGGCAGCGGGAGGATTTCGGTCGACGTTTTGTATCCCAATCTATCCAACGATTGCGCGTAATGTTCGAAGTCTTCCTTGGTCGTCCGCTCCGGCAGCACCAGCGTGATGTTATTCGTGATGTTAGTGGTGCTGTTGTCGGTATTGGTGCTATTGTCGGTGTTGATATTGTTGTTCGTCACGGGAGATGCTTGTCCGAGCGCTGCCAGATGATCTTTCTCCGTCACAAATTTAATTTTATCTGATTTCATTTCATGTCCACATGATATCTTTTTATGCTTATTTGAGTTACTATTATCTGTAGTTTTATATCCACATCCACATATATATACCTTGAATTCGAATGTTTCTACAAACATTTTTATATATATACAAATAAATGTGTTAAGTTGTTTTATAACTACCGGTATTTTCTACCGGTATTTTATTTTTTTTTTTTATTTGTAAATTTTTTCTCGTACGGAATATTTACATGGGTATTACTTTTCAACGAACTCATAAAAACACTTTTCTGGCGAGTGAAACATTTGAAATTTTTTATAACTACCGGTATTTTCTACCGGTATTTTTATTTTTTTTTTTATCTGTAAAATTTTTTCTCGTACGGAATATTTACATGGGTATTACTTTTCAACGAACTCATAAAACACTTCTCTGGCAAATAACTTTCAAATTTTCTTTGTATGGATTCATGAATATTCAATTTACAGGTTTGGAGTGTAGATAAAAGGATGGCGTCCAAAGCGCTGCTTCTGCTTGAAGAAGTCTACGATCGTGGTCCACATGTACTTCTTCTTGGGGATGTATTCCGGAACTTCTTCGATGGGTTCGCCATGGGAAATGTTCGCTTCCTGGCACTCGTATTGCTTCTTGCGAAGTGCGTTTTCGATCATGTTAGAAGTCATTTTATTATTTGATACTATCTCTGTCGAAAGCCTGTATTTATGTCCGATTTTTTGCCGGGATCAAATGACAAACACCGGGATCAAATGACAATTTATTTTTGGAGTTTTTAAAAATTTTCGTCTTCCATATTATCGAGCACATGTTCTAAATATATCCGAACGCTCTCCAGAGTCACGACAAGTTTCTTCGCATGTTCGTCATTTTCATCATCTGTAAGATAATCGAGATCAAACGTTCCGCCATATACTTCTGAGATCGCCTTGTCGATCTCTACGATCGCAGCATCTATGTTCATTTTATTCTCGGTCAGCGTAGATACAATTTCTTCTTGCGTGATCGTAGGATTCCACACTATTTTTTGAGAAATCGAGTTCATTTTTACATATTTTGTAAAATCACAGACATTTATATATTTTTGAATGCCGGGATCAAATGACAAATCATATCCTTTTGATAAGAACTTCGTCGGTAGTGGCACCTGGATTCTTAGAATTAATAGAACGTCGACATTTGATCATAGTGATTTGATCGTCCGGGAATGCTTTCACAACCGAATCGACTGCCGAGTTGCTCATCAAAAACCTTGGTAGTTTTTTTGTGATTTCAAATAATCTTTCGTGATCGAGGAAGTTCGAAGCGTTATATTTCGTGAATGAATTCGATACCTCTGGGACATATGGTGGGTCGAGGTACACGAAATCTTGCTGGTCTACGCCCTTTAGAAATTCTTCGTACGAAACGCTCGTGAATTCCACTCGTTGTATGAGCGCCGAGATGCTTTTCAATGATTCTTCGTCGAAAAATAAAGGATTTTTATAGTGGCCATACGGGCTATTCAGTCCACGTGGTCCTTCGCGATATAGCCCACGGAAGCACGTCTTGTTCAGGCAAATGAACAACGCAGACGTCTCGATATCGAGCACTCCGTCTCTTTTCAGCTCGTTGTATCGGTTTCTATAATTGTAATACAATTCCTTGTCATTTTTCAGTTTTTTGAGTTCTTCGATGAGCGTGTCTATGTTGTCTCGAACGTCCATGTACGTTTGAATAAGATGTTCGTTGATGTCGTTCGCGCGATATCTCTCGCACGTTATGTCGCTCGACAGCAACGCCAGAAGAACCGATCCGCCTCCGAGAAATGGTTCGTGATACGTGCCGATATTCTTCGGGAACACATCCAAAATTTCGCTCACGAACTTTTGCTTCCCGCCGACCCACTTGAGAAATGGTTTCATGATGAATTACATTATTGATACTATATTTAAATCGTGTTTTGTCGATATGAATATGTCATCGAATATCATTCATCTGTTCGAATATTCGTGTAATTTTTCCAGATATCAAGTGTTCGACACCCGGTAACCACCGCGCCCATCCAGGGACGACGGTCCTTTGAACGAGCTTTATGTTCGACCCGAATGGAGTCGGCGTTACAGACCATTTTCCTCGCAAATCTACCATGCTATTTACGGTTTTGAATTTGACGACGACTCGATCATCGTACGTATCAATTTTCTTCACAAAATGCATGTCTAAATTTTTAAAAGCAAATTTTTGCTGGAATGAACATTTGATAATATTATTGTCCTTTTGAAAATCAGTATATTCAATTCCCATTAGTTTTCCATAACTTCTTTGAGTGTGTGCTTTGACAATTGCATCAGGTGAAATGTCTATGATTTCTACAGCCTGCGATATCAACGTATTGCCTTTCCATTTGCTTTCAATTAATACCATATTTACCAATAATATCTTTAATATTTTTTGGTAAATATTTTTAATTAATAACAAAATTATTCATTACATAGAATTATTTGTATTATATGTTCGTGACACATATATTTTTTTACCGTCTTCTTTGACATATTTTCTATTTTTGGAGTCTTTGTATACTTTACGCTGTTTTTTGTCCACTTTACCAGTGTTTATCATCGGACTTGCGGCCAAGCGAGAAGGCGAAAATACTTTAGAAATATATACCTTCTTATTATTTTGTAAGACATATGTGCGATTGTTAGAATCTTTGAAAACTTTGCGACCCTTTTTATTGACTTTACCAATTTCTATCCGAGGGCTTGTTGGTTCGCCGGGTTTCTTTATTGGTTTTCTTTTTGGTTCTTCGTTTCGTGCAAATACTCTTGAAACGCGAACTCTTTTATCTCCTTTTTTGACATATTTTGTTCCTGATATATTTTGATACACTTTGCGCTTCTTTATGTTGACCATTCCCGTATTTTTCATGATGTTTGACGCAAGATCGGACGGCAAGAACATCCGAGACACATATATTTTCTTATCGTTTTGCAATACATATGTTCTTCCTTCATCATTTATAAATACGTCGCGTCCCTTTTTGTCCACTTTCCCGGTATTTTGTGCGATAATATTTTGTGTGGGAGTATTTGGTAATTTGGGCAGACTCGGAGACAATAAATTCGGCAAGGGCGATCTGGGAGTCATCCGCCTCGGCGACGGCGATGGTGAATTGGGTAATTTGGGCAGACTCGGAGACAATAAATTCGGTAAGGGCGATCTGGGAGTCATCCGCCTCGGCGACGGCGATGGTGAATTGGGTAATTTGGGCAGACTCGGAGACAATAAATTCGGTAAAGGCGATCTGGGAGTCATCCGCCTCGGCGACGGTGATTTAGGTATTATTTTTTTAGGTGATGGTGATTTTAATTTAGGAGATTTTATTGCGTTATTTAACATATTGAAAAAATTGTTTTCATTTAATTGAGGCGAAGCTGTTTTTTTGAGAGGCGAAGCTGTTTTTTTGAGAGGAGAGTTGTTATAATTCTCCGGCAAAGCAGTCTTTAATCCCCATTCTATAGCACGAAACTCTGGTATTTTTTTACGATATTTGGGTATTATATTATTCCATATTGCCTTTAATATTTTAGATGCTGGATTATATCCATTAAATCCTCTGTTATGTAATATTTTATTGGTATAATTTTCTAAGGTTTTATCACCAAGTATTGGATATTCCGTCCATATTTCACCTAAAGATCTGTTTGATCCTTCACTTATCATTTTTGAAATAAGTTTGGCAACTTCAGTTGTTACTCCGGATGGCATTACGGTTCCGTGTCCAAAATCTATTAATTTGATGGTATTTCCTCCATCTGACACCATGATATTTTGTGCATGTAAGTCTCCGTGACCATATCCGGCGAGCCACAATGCACATACAGCACGTTCCACTTTTAAATACGTATTTAACAATAATGTTTGTGATACTGTTGATTTTAATATGCCTTTTTGAAGTGGTATACTGTTTTTGGTATATAAGAAATCTACCAAAGTTTCGTCTCCCGCATTATCCATGACAGTCATTGATTCGACAGTTATTTTAGTATTGGGTTCATCCGGATCATCTCTGTAATAAACCAAACCCATATAAAATTTGGGGACATAATCTGCTATGCACACGGGGTTTACATTAGGAACTAATGAACAAGAAGAAGATTCTGACAAATTTTTATGAATTAAGTTCTCTCTTATGCTATCATCTACAAACGTATCTTCGTCTCCTACTTGAAGAGTGTATTTAATGACTATTTCAGTACCTGCTTTAGGTACATCTGTATAACTATCACTAATTGTTGCAAATTTTCCACCTCCTTGATAAAAATCCAGCAATTCCCAAGCTGATTCTTCGTCCAGAGTTACTTTATAAACTTGTCCATAAGCTCCACCTCCTATATATTTGGCACCGGGAAGATTTATCGAGCCGCCCCCTCCTTTATCTGATGGATTTTTTTTAGTTTTTTCAGTATATCCTTTGGGCTTTATATTATGTAGACGTCCTTGCGGTTGATAATCTAGTATCTTTTTGGGTATCATGCGATGCCCATATGCTTCATAATTAGGATATGGCGAACTTTTTTGTTTACTCATTATAATAACTTATATTTTTATTTATTTGGGGACATTGGGGTTCTTATAAATCTTGTTGGATAACTTGGAGATCTTGGAGATTTTGGAGAATTTGGAGATTTAGGGAATCTTTGAGAATTTGGAATATTTGTCGATATTTGATCATCGTACCAATTAGGATAATGAACTCTATAAGTTGATTTTTTTATGTTTTTACCTAATCTTTCTTGAACCATGTGAGTATAATTAGATACAGGAGCTCTTTCTACTGCGCGTATTTTACCAGGTCTTTTCAATATACCTTTTACATCAATAGCACGAGGTCTTTTTGGTTTTGGTACGACCATATCAGGCATTTTAGTAGGAGGACCTTGGAGTACGATCCTAGTAGGTGTAGATTTTTTGGTCAAAGCAGCCGTGGCTTGTTGACGACGAGTTGGTTTTGCTTGTGAAGGTTTAGCATATGTAGTTTTAGGAGATACTTTAGGAGATGCTTTAGGAGATGCTTTAGGAGATATCACTCTGACATGCCTAATAGGCGATGCTCCCTCAGAATTCATGTTGCTCATTGGAGATCCTCGAACTGAACTGGGCGAGCGCATTCTCCATCCGTTTGCGTTCGGATAAGGTGATTCGCCGAGTAATTTGCGCATTTCATTTTGGTTGAATACAGGAGATCTTCGTAATGGTCCGGAAGATGTAGCGGGATTTCTTGCTCTCATTGTTTTTTGATAGCGTTTGATATCGATAAATCTTCCTGTGGTTGGATTGATCATTTTCCCCGGTGGAGGGGATTTAGATTTTTTTGTACTTGCCATTGATATCTATAGAAAATGTTTTTTTTATAATATCATCTGGTCATTTTAATAATAGTGTCATTTGATCCCGGCAATTTATATCGTCACATTGATGTATAAATTTGAAGATTGTAATATTTTAATTACAAAATGGCAGAACGCTACCAGAAGCTTTCTCAGCGCGAGCACGTGTTGCATCGTCCGGATACGTACGTTGGATCTACGGATCTCCAGACTAAGAATGAGTGGGTTTATGAAAATAATAAAATTGTGAAGAAGGATGTGTCTTATTCTCCGGCTCTCTTCAAAATTTTTGACGAGATCATAACTAACTCCGCAGATTGTTTCAATCGCGGCGGTTCGATGGATACTCTCAAAATCGCGATCAATCACGATTCGGTCACCGTGTATAACAATGGATGCTCTATTCCGATCGAGATGCATGAGACTGAAAAGTGCTATGTGCCGGAATTGATCTTCGGCCATCTGCTTTCTGGAGAGAATTTTAACGACGATGAAGAACGCACTGGTGCTGGAAGGAATGGATATGGTTCCAAACTTACGAATGTGTTCTCTAAGCATTTTGCTATCGAGGTCACAAACGGCTCGCAAAAATATACGCAGATCTGGTCAGATAATATGTCAGTCGTGGGAAAGCCCAAGATCACAAAATGTTCGAAGGAGGCGTATATCTCCACGACGTTCTTCCCAGATTTTACTCGCTTCGGCATGCAGCAGTTTGACAGCGATATCGTCTCGCTGATGACTCGCCGTGTGTACGACATTGCGGCAACGCTGGGCAAAAGCGTCAAAGTATTTTTGAATAGCAAGCGTCTCGAAGTGAAGTCTGCAGAGGAATACTTCTCATTGTACATTGGCAATAAAGCCGATACGAAGCGCGCATTCGAAAGCGTGAATGGTTGGGATGTCGGCGTTGCATGTGTCGATGATTTCACGTCGGTTTCATTCGTCAATTCAAGCGTGACCGTTGGCGGGACTCACGTGAATGCAGTGATGGACTCAATCGCAAAAGCGGTCGTCGAAGCCGCTGCGAAGAAGAAGACGATCGTGAAACCGGCACTCGTGAAGAGCAAGATGTTTGTTTTTGTGAATGCCAAGATTGTGAACCCGATATTCTCATCGCAGACCAAAGAAATCTTAACTTCCAAGAATCTGAAGGTGAGTCTGAGCGATGCGTTTTTGAAGAAGGCCGTAGCGATCTTGATCGATGCAGTAATTGCGGAGACCAACGTTCGGTCGTCGCTCATGGAGGATAAACTCCTGAAGAAAACCGATGGCGTCAAGAAGAACCGCATTACCGGAATCAAAAAGCTTACCGATGCAGCGTGGGCTGGTACGAAGCACTCTGGAATGTGTACTCTCATCTTGACCGAGGGAGATTCCGCCGCAACACTGGCGATCGCAGGGCTCAGCGTCGTCGGCCGCGAGCGTTATGGAGTCTTCCCTCTTCGTGGTAAGTTGCTGAACGTGCGCGATGCCTCAGCGAGTAGCATTTCGAACAATGCCGAACTGACGGCGCTGAAGCAGATCCTCGGTCTTCAATCCGGCAAGACATACAAGGATACGTCTGGTTTGCGTTATGGAAAGGTGATGATCATGACCGATGCCGATGTGGACGGAAGTCACATCAGTGGTCTGATCATGAATTTTTTTCACGACAGTTTCCCCAGTCTTTTGCTGATCCCCGGATTCCTCAAGAAGTTCATCACTCCGATCGTCGTGGCAACTCGCGGCAAAGAAATTCAAGAGTTCTTCAGTCTTCCGGATTACGACGACTGGAAGAAGACTACTCCAGATTACAGTAAGTGGACCGTGAAATATTTCAAGGGTCTCGGAACGTCTACCGCCGAGAATGCGAGATCGTATTTCAAGAACCTCAAAAACTTGTCCAAGACGTTCGAGTGGTCGGAATCCGCTTCCGAGTTGATCGATCGGTCTTTCAACAAGACTCGTGCCGACGAACGGAAGAACTGGATATTGGGATTCGAGACCGGGAATCAGATTGACCAAACCAAAGAGCTCATCCCCATCCACGATTTCGTCGACAAGGAGCTCATCTTGTTCTCGCGGTATGACGTCGAACGCAGCATCCCGAGCGCGATCGATGGATTGAAGCCTTCTCAACGCAAGGTCTTGTACGCTGCGTTCAAAAGGAACATGACCGCAGACACAAAGGTCGCTCAGTTTTCCGGATATGTCGCCGAGAAGTCCGCGTATCATCACGGAGAGGTATCTCTCCAAGGAACGATCGTCGGCATGGCGCAAAACTTCGTCGGGTCGAATAACATAAATTTCCTCGTGCCGAGCGGACAATTTGGGAGTCGTTTGATGGGCGGTAAGGATTCCGCGAGCGCGAGGTATATCTTCACGCGTCTGTCTCCGGAGACCAGGAAGGTCTTTCCCGCGGTCGACGATAACCTCTTGAAATATCTCGATGACGATGGCGATCAGATCGAGCCCGAATATTATGTTCCGACTATTCCGACATTGCTCGTGAACGGATCTTCGGGCATCGGAACTGGCTTCTCGACAAATATTCCTTCATTCGATCCCAAAGACATCATCGCTAACGTGAAGAGGATTATCGCGGGAGAACCACCGTTGAAGATGACTCCGTGGTACCGAGGTTTCAAGGGCACCGTCGAGGAAACTTCGCCAGGCGTATACGTTACAAAAGGTAAATATGAAACTTCTGGCAAGACTATCACGATCTCAGAATTGCCGATTGGAACTTGGACGAATGATTACAAAGAGTTTCTGGAGGGATTGATCGAGAAGAAGATCATCACGGATTTCCGCGAGAAGCACACGGAGGAAAATGTTCTGTTCGAGCTCGACTTCGCTGGTGTCCCAGATGCGAGTATTCTAAAATTGGAGTCCACCGTTCGGACGAGCAACATGCACGCGTTCGATGCCAATGGGAAGATCAAGAAGTACGAGTCTCCTCTCGACATTCTTCGCGATTGGTTCGATGTTCGCAAGAAATTTTACATTGATCGCAAGAAGTTTTTGCTGGAAGATTTGACCACTCGGAGCACGATCGCCGAAAACAAAAGCCGTTTCATCAAAATGATCAACGACGGCGAGCTGATCGTGAACAAGAAATCCGAGAACGTTCTTGTGTCCGAATTGAATTTTTTGAAGTTTTACAAAGTAGACAATAGCTTTTCGTATTTGCTCAACATGAAGATCTCGAGTATGACTGCCGAGCGTGCTCTCGAGCTCGAAAAAGAAGCGATTAAGCTTCGCGACGAGGTCGTGGTGTTGGCGTCGACGTCCGAGATGAATATGTGGCTGGGCGATCTCCAAAATATTTGATTATATCACCATGTTTAAAAAAAATATATCATTACTATATCATGAGCTCAAAATCATCGTCATCAGGAAAGAAGTCCGAAGTGATGAACACTGGTATCAAGATGAGTGGTCGAACGGTGTATTTTACCAAAGGACTTAAAAATCCATTAGCAGGGTTCTTTTTCAAGACTGAGAACGGTAAGAAGAATCAAGTTCTCATGAAGAACGTTGCAAATGAAAAAACGAAAAGCGCCCTTCAAAACATCTTGAAGAAACATTCGAATGTGGCATCACCGCCAAATGGCAAAGTGTTAAACCCGTTGACGGGACGTTTTGTGAAAGCACCCGACGAAAAGAAACCTACTACGTTCGAGGATCCTATATCTAAGGCAACTACCAAATACGCCGATGGTATACAACTGAACAAACAGTGGTATTCTAAGGAGTCTATGCGGACGAGGATTGATATGGGCAGTATACGAGTTCCGCACAGTCGTAGGAATCTTACGAATTCGGAACTTAACACGATCTTCACTAACCAGAGCGGTAAGAAGATTGCCAGGAAGATTATAAACAATAACGAGAAGAATTACAATAACAATAACAATAACAATAACAATAACAATAACAATAACAATAACAATAACGATGAGAATTACAATAGCGATGAGAATTACAATGTTACTTTGTGGGCATGGGGAGACATGGAAGCAAAAGAAAAAAAACAAAAGGTGCATTTTGATACGATAGAAGAGTTTAAAAAGTTTATGGAAGATGATTGGGATAAGATAGGCGACCAACAGTATGAGTTTGTGGAAGTTACGGTTACAATAACGGAACTTCCAGGCGTTATAATAGATTTTCTTATACGTGCATTTCACGAATTCAGAGCAATACAACAAGTAAAGGAAGATTTTAGAATATATGATCCGGATGCTCCCGAAGAAAATTTTCAAAATGAAGATGAAGTCTTTGATTATCTATTAAGAAAAAAAGCCGCGCTTGGTACATCAAAAATTAACAGTACGTTCATTAAATTTCCCGCATCAACTAATAGACGCATACGATTTGACCCGACTGGATCAATTTATTATCACGATATGCCCGATTTTAAAAAGTATATTTCATCGCTACCGTCATATTTAGAATCGAGGGATATTGTCGGCATAAAACATCAAAGAATAAGAATAAATGGTTATAGTAGTCCACTGATTACATTAAATGCATTATGGGTTGGCAATGATTTGAAGGTAGAAGTTATGGTGACTCAAACCATACTCACACCTGTTATATTCCGTGCTGTGGTACAACGAAATGATCCTAACATTGATGAGTATCCTAAAGAATTAATAAAGTTGGAAAAAGACGTTACTTCATTGGTAGAAGAATATGAACGGAAGAGAAGATTATCTTCCAGAAGCAGCCCGATGTCCTCAAGAAGCAGCCCATCTTCCAGAAGCAGCCCGATGTCCCCAAGAAGCAGCCCAAGAAGCAGCCCGATGTCTTCCAGAAGCAGCCCGATGTCTTCCAGAAGCAGTCCGACGTCTTCCAGAAGCAGTCCGACGTCTTCCATAAGCAGCCCGATGTCCTCAAGAAGCAGCCCGATGTCCTCAAGAAGCAGCCCGATGTCTTCCAGAAGCAGCCCGAT
>Ga0214921_10006383_pt1 | contig 16201 bp, 12 predicted proteins | sample LL1505_MetaG_FD_177992 | JGI IMG/M metagenome (GOLD analysis project Ga0214921, IMG submission 177992) | Freshwater microbial communities from Lake Lanier, Atlanta, Georgia, United States - LL-1505 | ecosystem: Environmental > Aquatic > Freshwater > Lake | place: USA: Georgia | collected...
TCCTGTATATGAAAATAATAGAGATAAATTAGGATAAAATATTTGATTTAAATCTTTGCTAATTCCAGTACCACCATAATTTTCAACTATATAATTTGTAGGTGATGCATATAAACTACTATTATTAATTGCAAATATCTGATTTAAATCTGTTTGTCCAGTAATACCCGCATAATTATTTACTATAAATCCAGTAGCGGAACCTTTGGTACCACCTAAATAGGGTACAAATAGAGTATTTAAATCAACCAATGTCCCTGAATTATCAATGTAATAATTTGTTGGTACATTGATATGTATTTGTGATACTGTATTATTTCCATTATTTGTAACCCATACATTTGCACCATAAGATGAAATTCCAATTGGATTGTTACTTCCACTTGGATTGTTACCAAATGTAATTGTTGCGACAACTGTACCACTAGATATACTTATTTGTGATACGGTGTTAGCGTTGGCGTACGCAACCCATACATTTGTACCATCCGATGAAATTCCTTGTGGATTGTTGCCAACTGAAATTGGCGAACCAACTACAGTACCACTAGATGCACTAATTTTTGTTACGGTATTATCATCAGAATTTGTAACCCATACATTTGTACCATCCGATGAAATTCCTTGTGGATTGTTGCCAACTGAAATTGGCGAACCAACTACAGTACCACTAGATGCACTAATTTTTGTTACGGTACTATCACCTGAGTTTGCAACCCATACATTTGTACCATCTGATGAAATTCCTCTTGGGCTATTGCCAACTGAAATTGGCGAACCAACTACAATACCACTAGATGCACTAATTTTTGTTACGGTACTATCACTTGAGTTTGCAACCCATACATTTGTACCATCCGATGAAATTCCTTGTGGATTGTTGCCAACTGAAATTGGCGAACCAACTACAGTACCACTAGATGCACTAATTTTTGTTACGGTATTACCAAAAAAATTTGCAACCCATACATTTGTACCATCTGATGATATATCAATTGGAGTATTACCAACTGAAATTGGCGAACCAACTACAGTACCACTAGATGCATTAATTTTTGTTACAGTACTATTCCCATTATTTACAACCCATACATTTGTACCATCCGATGAAATTCCAAGTGGATTAACACCAACTGAAATTGTTTTTACGACAGACATTATATATAAATTTTATTTTGAATTTTATTATTATAATTATAAAGATATAAAATTTATAAAGATAATTACATATATTATTAGTAATCGATGAATACAATATATACTTCAGAATCCATATACAAACAATTTCTTATCAACCAATTTCATAATCAACTCATCCAAACAAATAAAACCATGACAACTCAATCCAATCTCAACCCCAATCTCAACCCCAAACCCAACATCAATATAAAACCCGATTTACCTAAAGAATTATGTGATATCATAAAAAGTTATTGTTTTTATGATACTGTTTCGTACCAAAAAATGTCTAATACGATTCAATACAAAGTCGATATTTGCGATATTATCAAGGAACATGTAATCAACAACGAACAGTTATTCATTGATTATTTTGAACACGAAGACGAAGACGAAGAAACACCACACAACCTAAATCATGAGACTGTTATCTATACTATCCAAAAATACAACCCACTAGAAAACACCTTTTATTTTTCGATGAGTAACGTAATTGATATTTGTCTAAAATGCGGTAATTATGTATCATGTAGTACCCCCGATATACCTACACGAATACGTTGCATATGTTAATCATCCTCTTTTCTCTCTACAAAATAATTCATAATATCCGCTTTAAACTCTTCGCTCATTTTTTCTGTGGGTACCAAAACACCATAATCATCATATGCAATATCCTCGTTTGGAGAGAAACGATGATTCATCAATATCTGCCATCTCTCTACATATTGTCTATTCTTTTTAGATCCATGAAAATAATGTCTTATTAGACCTGGAACATATCCTAACCGTAGTAATTTGGCTTTTTTCTGGTATTCAATCATACTATTATTATAATCTTCATGATAATTATCGTGATTCATTTTCTCCGATTTGTTTATTAAAGAAAGAGCAAATATTTTATCTCCCGAACCTAAAACGCCTTTATCATATATTCCTCCAATGGATTCATATGCCCGTCGAGTCATTGCCCAGGCATATCCAGGATGCCAGAAATCCATATGTTTTGTAATGTATTTTTTGTTTTTTGAAAAACTATAACCAAAACTATTAAATATATTTAAAGATGATTCGTCTTTCGCCATATCAACACAGTGACTAAAAATTTGAACTACATCTTTACAACCGTTAAGAATCCTCAATGTATCCAATGCCCATGTAGAACTTTCAAATTCTACATCCGCATCAATCCATGCAAAAGCTTTGTAATTTTTAGGCAACAGATATTTCACAGCCAAATTAACCATGTTTTCTTTATGCCATAAAGGTGTTTGTGTTCTTACTTGTAGATGATTTGGGTTATTTTTTTTGGTTACATAAAATCGTTGATTACCATATACCATTTCGACAATAAAAAGATTTACATGTTCTTCCTCATTTTCAAAACGATTGACAAACTCGTTCAAAAGACGATATCTACGTGCGTACAAACACGGGTTGGATACCACTATAACAACATTTAATTTTTCCTCGATTGGATCATTGTTTTTGATAGCATGTTTAATGTCATTCTGTTTATAATGAATATTATCTATTTCTATACCATTTACAATTGTCATTTTTATATTCGTTCCTATTATATATTATAAATAAATATATTTATTTATATTTATTTATTGAAATATTATTATGAAATTTTATAGTTCATAATTTATTTATTAGCAAATGGTCCACTTACCAATAAACTTTGTCCATTGTCTGATTTTCCAATAACAACATTCTCACTCTCAAACAATTCACTTTTAATATCAGAAACAGAAACTTCTCCTTTTTCTAGAAGAGCACTCTCCTGTGTGTTCATGTTAGCAATACCAACTAAATTACCTTCATCATCAATTGTTTGCGTTAATGCATTACCTGATTTTTCTGCATTTTTAATATTTTCCTCAATTGCTTTCTGTTTTGTCTCTTTTAATCTTTGTTCAAAAGCAGTTTTTGCATTGGTTTCATTTTTAACCTTTTCACTCATGAGTTTATTTAATTCTTCTTCCATATATTCAACACGACCAGTCTTATATGCTTCAGGATCCCATGGCATCCACATACCTACAGGTCCAACAAATACGTCGTGGTTTGGATCAACTTCTCTCAACATTTTGCATCGTAATTCTGCTTCTTCCATAGAAGGATAGACTCCTCTTACTTTTAACCCACGAGTTGCGGTTTGAAAGTTGTATTTAATACCAAATGATTTTTCTAAATCGTCATCATTCCTGTCTAAAAATGTCTTGTAATCATCGTCAATAGTATATTGAGTTAATGCAACCTTTTCTTCTTTTACGAATTCTTCAAAGTCTTTCATAACATCATCAAAAAGAAGATTGTATTTGAACGAGACAAAATTCAAAAATTGTGTAAATTTTTCCATGGATTTATTGATTTCCCATTTCTTTAGGAATTCCTCGAAAAAAAATGCTTCCTTTTGTTTTAATATTTTTTCAGGAGAAACAAAAGAAACACAAACGAACTTTTGTCCTGCAATTGCTTTATCTTCTTCTAATAAATCTACATATTTAGCATTTACAGAACCATCGTTATTTAACTTTCTCTCAAAAGATAGTTCTTTGTTTTCTTCACCCGATGACTTTTTAGAATTAGTTTGTTTCTTTGAAGTTGTTGTTTTTACCATATTTAGTAATACTAATATTATTTATATATTTAATATGTTTAATATGTTTAAGATTTATAATAATTAATTTAATAAACATTTATTTTTTTTCTAATTAATTAATATAAATGCATAATAATATGTTTGACGTCAACGAATTAATTAAACGAATAATCAAATATCTAGTTGAAGGTTTTATGGTTGCTATTGCAGCCTATGCCATCCCAAAACGTTCATTAAATATTGAAGAAATTCTTATGATTGCTTTAACTGCTGCTGCTACATTTAGTATTTTAGATACTTATGTTCCAGTTATAGGTGTAACTGCTAGATCAGGTGCTGGTTTTGGTATTGGTGCAAATCTTGTCGGATTCCCTGGCGGTCTATAAATGCATAAATGGTAACATAACATAACATAATGTTATTACAATCTGAAAAAAACAGATTTATAAAAAAATTGAAATTGTTATTTAATAATAATATTATTATTATTAAATCTTACTATTGATAATAATTTTCACATAACCTTACTACAACACAACATTATGAGTGATTATCTACCAAAAACAAACATGAATAAACATGTACCAGAAACAAAAAAAACAAAATTAATTATTGAGGAAGAAAAAGACAATAATAAATTTAAACAATCCTTACAATTGTTTGTGGAACAAAAATTTCGTAAAGATATTCTTCACAATTTACTTAATCTAATTCATTTAGGTACATATGATTCATTATCGTTGAGAGAAGTATTTGAACTATTCATGACAAATAATAATCCAAACACTGTATGCGATCAAAAAGAATCTATAAAAAAAGGATTTACATTCGAATCACTTATTGAAATATTAATTATAACCAAATGTTTTCCAAATTTACATTATAGTGAACTAAAAGAAGGAAAATTGTATGAATTAAAAACTTTGAATAATATAAAAAAAGTATTAAATAAACCTCTTAATCAAGGTGGTAGTAAATCAGATATAACATTATGTCTAGATGCTAATACAGTTTTGGGAATATCATGTAAATATAATAACGATAGAAAAATAAGCAAAGAAGATACGGAAGTTTCCGCTTTAAACACAGAATTAGTAAATAATATAAATAATGGAAAAATTAAAGAGAAAAATCATAAAGTTGCATTATTTGTAGCAGATAAAACAAAAATATCTAAAAGTATAGATACGACTACAGAACATTATAAAGTATTTAATAAAGTAATAGAAGATGGACTTTTATTTGATAAAAATGATGTAATTGAAGCATTAGGTGTATTTGTTCAACAATTCAAAAATAACGAAATGAACATCTATGATTTTATGGAAATGTTAAATGCGGACTATCTGTTAAGTCCACGTCGTCTTATCAAACATAGATTACATGCAAAAATTGCATTGATTAAAGTAAAAAATGAGATTATCAAAAACAAACACAGAATGTTTTGTTTAAAATACAAATGTAGAACTGGGAAATCAATTATTTTGCTTTCTATAGTAAAAGATTTATTAGAAAATACAAACAAGAAAAACTACAAAATATTGTTTATGACGTCATTTCCGTCTACAATTGATGATTTTGTAGAAGATTTAGAAAAATATATTGATTTTAAAAATATAAAATATATAATACAGGATGAATTTACCTCTATACCAGATGATTTTAGTGGTTTTATTCTTTGTAGTACGCAATATTTAAAATGTGATGTATCTGGTAGCAAAAAGGAACAATTAAAGAAACTACAGTTTGACGCAACGTTTATTGATGAATGTCATTTTGGTAGTTCAACTGATAAAACAAAAAAAGATATTCTCAATGTCAATGGATATGCAAATGACGACGATGGAATTTCGAGTGATATTGAAAATATTATTAAAAATGCAAAGGTAACAATATTTGCTTCTGGAACTCCAGATAAGACACTCGAATATTTTAATATACATCCTAATTGTGTTTATGAATGGGAAATTATGGATGAAGCGAACATGAAACTATTACAATCTAACGATCCGAATTCTTCAGTGTATTTGGAAATTCTTCAATTCATGAAAAATCGTCACGGGAATGTTTTCGAAGAATGCTTTTATGATACGACTTTAGATAAAGATTATTCAAAATATCCAACCCAGGTGTTAATGAAATTATCATTTCCACCAGAATTAATAGATAAAATTAAAAAATACAATTCTAAATTCGGAACCAATTACGGTTTAGCAGTTACATCATTATTTGCTTTAAGTAAATCAAAAAATTCAGATGGAAAGTATGAATATGATGAGACATTTGAATTGGAAAAAACAGAAGATGGAAAAGAAATATTAGTATGGTTATTAAAATTAATTATTTCAGATGATCCGATGGAAGGCAAAGAAGATGACAATTTAAAACCTATCATGACACATATTGAAGAAACACAAAGTGAATATAATTCCAGAAAAAGTACAGAAGCTTCACCCAAATTGTTCTTAATGTTTTTACCAGTTAATACTGGTAACAATGTGATATCAAAATTGCAACCAGCAATAGTGCGATTTTTAAAAGAAAATTATTTATGGAATAAATATTATATTACTTATTCAAATTCTTTAGAATCCGGTGATGGTAACAACACAAAAGGATATAATCAGGTTATTTTAAATATTATGAATGATACAAAAAGATTAAAAAAACGAGGATGCATTTTGTTATTAGGTAATAAAGGAACTACTGGTGTAACATATCATGATTGTGATGTCACTATTTCATTAGATGATTCTTTTAATATGGATAGTTATATACAAAAAACATGCAGAGCGTTAACTGATGCGCCTGGAAAAACAATTGGTATTAATATTGACATGAATGTTCAACGTACTCTGTTATGTACATTGGATATAATACACAAATATAAAAAAATATCAAACACAAAAAAAAATTATGCTGAAATATTACAATATTTATTTGAACATAAAATATTCTTATTTAATCCACATGAAGTAAATAATGGTAAATTAAAAACACTAGAAATTCACAATTACTACCAAAAGGTAGGAAATACTTTAGTTAATTGTGTAAATTCTAGCATCAATCATTTATTAAATCATATTAATTGTACAGATAAAAATGGCGATTTATTGAATATTAATTTGAATTTAGAATTACTAGATTTTAATAAAAATGTAGAACGCAAAAAACCAAACAGTGATTTATATGGGGAACAACCAGATTGTCCAAAAGGAGACCGAGTGAAACATGATATGGATTCATGCATTAACAATTCAGAAATAATATCAGATGTAACAGATGTAACAGATGTAACAGATGTAACAGATGCAACAGATGATGAATGTAAAAATATAAAAACTGAAGAAGAAACACAAGAAGAAAAAATGAATAAAATGCGCAAATTTTGCGAAGTATTAATCCCTTCAATTGGTATTTTATCACGCAGTTTTAAAATATATGACAAAATGCAAATTTTTGAAAATGACGTAACATTAGAATTAGTGCTTTCTGTTTTAAAGCAAAAAAATTTGTTACCTAATTCTATATCGGATAAAAACAATGAAAAAAAAATAAATAAAGATTATTATATAGATATAATAACCACTATGAAAACATTAGTCGAACAAAATATAGATATTATTAATGAAATTTGTGATATTTATAATAATGTGATAGACGGAGATAAATTACGTGAAATGATAGCCAATCATTTTATTCCAACCGAATATGAAAAAAATAAATTTGCAGAGGTTGCCACACCACTAGAAAAATTATTATGTATGATTAATATTTTCCATGAAATATTTTGGCAAACACCAAAAAAAGTATTTGAACCATGTTGTGGAAAGGGTAACATAGTGTTAGCTATTTTCGAAAAAATGTTCAATGGATTAGAAAAATATATTCCAAATAATTTTGAACGATGCAAATATATTATAAATAATTGTTTATATTTCGCTGATATTTCGCAACTTAATGTATTTATTACAACCGAACTATTAAAATGTCATATTCAAAGTTATTGTGGTTATGTATTTAACAGCGGGTATGAAGATGAAGAATTTAATTTTAATAGTTATATTGGTGATACACTTTTACTAGATCCATGCAATGTATGGAGTAACCTATCAATATCAAATACAAACAACACGATTTTTAACGCAATTATTGGAAATCCGCCATATAATGAGGATCCAGAAAACAGTGCGGATCCACATAAAAAACCCGTATATCAAAATTGGATTTATAAATTCTCAACAATGAGTGATTACTTTGTCTTTATTACTCCTTCAAAGTGGTTTACATCTAGCGATAAATTATTGGTTGATTTGAGAAATTATATGAAGAAATCAAATATTGAATTGATTCAACATTATCCAGAAGACGATGTTTTCAAAGGTGTACAAATTAAAGGTGGTGTTTCTTACTTTCTAATAAATAATATAAATTCTGGTGTTACTAATAAAAAATGCAAATTTAACGACCAAGATATTGACCTATGTAAATATGATATTATCATAGAACCAAAATATTATAATTTAGTTAATGAAATGCAACCGTATTTATCTACACCTAGACCTACATCTACACAAAAGATATTATCTGATTTATATGTATCCCAAGGAACTTATACATCAAACGATAAAACATTTGAATTATCTAAAAAAACAGAGGATGATATATTATGTTATGTAGCAAAAAACAAAGGATTTAAACGATGGGTACATAAAAATGAAATCAAAGATTTCGAGAGAAAATGGAAAATTATTACAACTGCAGCTGCATACAATGGTACTAGTGGGTTCGCTAATATGTTTATAGGTAGACCTCACGAAATTCACAGTAAATCATATATATCATTTAATGTAAATAGTGAATCCGAAGCAGAAAGTTTGCTTTCTTATTTAAAATGCAAATTACCCCATGTTTTGTTATCCATGCGAAAAATTACACATAATTTATGTAATAAAGAGGTATTTAAATGGATACCAATTCCACCACTAGATCGAAAATGGAATAATGAAGACGTTTATAAATTATTTAATTTATCGAATGATTCAATAAATATGATTAAAAATATGAGTTTGGAAGGTAGTTACATGGAATAAGAAGACAACACCCCAACACCCCAACAAATTATTACATGGTTTATTTTTTTCCTATATAGTAGGAATAAATTCCCAATCGAGTTCTTCACAAATTTTTTTCCAAATATTATCCTGTTCAATTCTTTTCTCTCGATCCTTCAACATTGGAAAATGTTCCAAATATTGATTTTCTTTTAATAATTCACATAATTTATATGCTGTATAGTAGTAATTTAAAAAATTAACACGATCATCTGGACAAAATTTGGAATAAGGCGCCTGTAATTCCATAAACAAATTAAAAAGCTTATCTTCTAATTCAGGAGACATAACAGGAGGTTTAATACCGAGTTTATCTTTTATAAAAGGAATATGTTCATAATATTTATTATACCCCAGTTTTTTTAGTATTTCTTTTGTTTTAGCATTTGTTATTTGTGACATCTTTATGCGCTCCTTTTTAATTTGATGTTTAATATTTTCTATCACTTCAGGTGGTATCTGGGTTGTTTCTTTTCCTTGAAATTGTGCGATGATTTCTTTAAAATGATTAATTCTTTTATACGCATAAAAACATACTTCTTTAGGAGGTTCTTTATAAGATGGTTTTTCATTTTCTATTAGATAGGGAACATTTTTAAAACAAACATTGCATATTAATATTCCCTCATCATCTAGCGGTATTAACTCGCCTTTATAACAAAATTTACAAATATCAGAATTGTTTACAAAATGATTAACATCAATAAATGAATCGTCAATGTTACTCAAATACTTTTTTACGATATTATTGTTTTTGTTTTCATTTGTGTTATTGTTATCGCTTTTAATTTTAAAAAAACTTTCTAGTTTTTTTGTTTTTTCACTTATAAACATTCCAGAATTTATTTTGTTATTAATAATAGAATCATCGATATTTGTCTCTCCATTTGTATTTCCTACATTGTTGGATATACCTTTTTTATTTTCAAAATAGTCAAAAATATATTTAGAATTATCCAAATAATATTTTTTTCTTTTATTCTTAATTTTTTTAATAGAATTTTGAATTTCCTTTATTTTGTCTTTTATATCCATAATTTCTTCAATTGATAATTCAGAATTGTTATTTTGTTGTAAAGTCATTAATTTTTCATGTAATTTTAATTTTTCATTTTTCAATTTAGGTATTGTATTTTCTTCATCATATTGAAATTGATCGACAAATTCACTATGTTTCCCATCTAGTGTAGTCGATATTTTTTTATCTATGAAAATTTTTTTTTCTAGCTTTGGTTTAAAAGATGGCATTTGTTTGTGTATTTGTGTCTATTCTATTTATATGGTTAAAAAGTAAATAAGTTAATAACTAAATTGTTTTATAGTAAATATTAGTGTGAATTATTTAATTCACATTTATGAAAATTAATATATTGTAGTATATTGTAGCTATTATATTATATTCGTTTATAAACAGAATTTATTACGTATTAGGTAATTCATATTAAATGATTCATATGTTTATAATGTAACTGCTAATTAGGTAATACTTTTGTGAATATCGTTATAGTAACATTTCGTATTTGTTATAATTTAATTTAATTAAATGAATTAATTTAAATTCCATAATTTTTTTTTCTTTAGGAATAGTATAAAAATGGGAGGAGGTCTTATGCAACTAGTCGCCTACGGCGCTCAAGACGTTTACCTTACAGGTAATCCACAAATCACTTTTTGGAAAGTAACTTACAGACGTTACACTAACTTTGCTATTGAATCTATTGAACAAACATTCAACGGTCAAGCCGATTTCGGTCGTCGTGTCCAATGTGTTATCAGTAGAAACGGTGATCTTGCTTACCGTACTTATTTACAAGTAACACTTCCTGAAATTAACCAACTTATGGGTATTGGTGCCTACATTGCTGGTGAAGGCACAGGTGTTTATGCTCGTTGGTTAGATTTCCCAGGTGAACAACTTATTGCTCAAGTTGAAGTCGAAATTGGTGGTCAAAGAATTGATCGTCAATACGGTGATTGGATGCACATCTGGAATCAACTAACCATGTCAGCTGAACAACAACGTGGTTATTTCCAAATGGTTGGTAACACAACTCAACTTACATTCATCACTGATCCATCCTTCGCTGATGTTGATGGTCCATGTGACTCATTAGCACCACGTCAAGTTTGTGCTCCAAGAAATGCTCTTCCAGAAACAACTCTGTACATTCCACTTCAATTTTGGTTCTGTACCAATCCTGGTTTAGCACTTCCTTTAATCGCCCTCCAATATCACGAAGTTAAAATTAACCTAGATATTCGTCCTATTGATGAGTGTCTATGGGCTGTTACAACTCTTTCATGTGCTACTCCTGATAAGCCACCAACAGCTGCTACTCAATATTCCCCAGGTCGTCCAGTTCCAGCCACCATTGCATACAATCAATCTATTGTTGCTGCTTCCCTTTACGTTGATTACGTCTTCCTTGATACTGATGAACGTAGAAGAATGGCACAAAACCCTCACGAATACCTTATCACACAACTTCAATTCACTGGTGATGAATCAGTCGGTTCATCATCCAATAAGATCAAGCTTAACTTCAACCACCCTGTTAAGGAATTAGTCTGGGTTGTCCAACCTGATCAAAACGTTGATTACTGTTCATCCCTTGTATGTGATGCTCTTCTATTCAAGGTTTTAGGTGCTCAACCATTCAACTACACTGATGCTGTTGATGCTCTTCCAAACGCTGTCCATGCTTTTGGTGGTCCAGCTGAAGTTGGTAACCAAACTGGTTTCATTGATGCTCGTGGTCTATTCCAAGACGCTGGTGCCATGGATGCTTACATCCCTGATGGTTTCTCTGGCTACTGGCACGGTCCATCAAACCCATACAATGAGCCAAACCTTGGTGGTGAACGTGTCCCACTCAATGCCGCTGCTGCTGCCGCCGCTCTTGCTGCTAACTCATTAGCCAGTCTAACAGCTGTTCAAGATTTAGATCCTAACCACACAATGGGTTCAACTGTTTCTGATGCAGGTACATTCGTTCTTACTGAAACCTCATTAGACATGCACTGTTGGGGTCAAAACCCAGTCGTCACCGCTAAGCTTCAACTTAACGGTCAAGATCGTTTCTCTGAGCGTGAAGGTTCATACTTTGACGTTGTCCAACCATACCAAGCTCACACCAGAAACCCAGACACTGGTATTAATGTTTATTCATTTGCCCTTCGCCCAGAAGAGCATCAACCAAGTGGCACATGTAACTTCTCCAGAATTGATAACGCTACCCTTCAACTAGTACTTTCCAATGCCACCGTTGAAGGTACCAAGACTGCCAAGGTCCGTGTTTATGCCACCAACTACAACGTTCTAAGAATTATGTCAGGCATGGGTGGTTTAGCATATTCCAACTGAGCGTGTTTGTTACGATTCATCGTGTCAATATTTTTATATTATTTTCATAAAATTAAATAAACTTTAATAATTAATTATTTGCTTTTTAATTATTAAATCAAAAAACAATATAAGGATAATATATAAATTATATATATATAAAATGAGTGTAGATATAGTCAATCTTATTGAAAGTAATCCAATCACAAAATTAACAGGTGATTACCAATCAAAATTGATTGAAAAAGTCAAAAATAATTTCACTAATTACGAGCAACAATTATTTTTATCTAGTTTTTTCTGTTATCTAAAGTATGATACAAAAAAAGATTTTGTTATTGATTTAGATAATGTCTGGAAATGGTTAGGTTTTCAACAAAAATATCATGCAAAATATTTACTTGAAAAACAATTCAACATAAATAATGATTATAAAATTTTTGCTCCCGAAGCTTCGGGAGCAAAAAAAGATACTAGAGGAGGTCACAACAAAGAAATTATTATGTTAAATATTGACACCTTTAAAAAATTCTGTTTAAAAGCAGGAACAAAAAAAGCTGATGAAATACACGACTATTTTATTAAATTAGAAAATATCATGTTTGAAGTTACAAAAGAAGAAAGTGAAGAATTAAGAAAACAATTAACACAAATAGAAGACGTCAAAAATAAAGAAATGGAGGAAAAACTTATAAAACAAAAAGAAAGTGTTTTATTGAGTGAATATTCAAATTCTGGTTCATTAGTTTATATTATTAAAGTGAAAACATTTAAAAATGGCGAGTATATCATTAAAATTGGTCATAGTACCAAAGGAATTCAAAATAGATATAATGAACATAAAACTAAATATGATGAATGTTTATTATTAAATTGTTTTTCTGTAGATAAAAGCAGAGATTTTGAATGTTTTTTACATAATCACGAAAAAATTAGAATAAATAAAATTACTGATTTACTAGGTCATGAAAAAGAAAATGAGCTTTTTTTAGTTGGTAAAAATTTAACATATCAAATAATAACCAAAATTATAAATGATAATATAAAAAATTACAATTATTCAATTGGTGAATTATTGAAAGAAAATGAATTATTAAAATATCAAATTCAAGGTAATCAAACTAATATAAATAATGAATTAATGACCGAATTTATGCAAACAATAAAAACATTATCTAACAAAATAGATAATCTTGAGAAAATAAACAAAGAAATCCTTGATAAAGTTAATTCGACGCAATCACAAACAAAAACTGTTACCAATTTCAAAATTCCGGTCCCTACTCTCGGGCCTAGATTACAAAAAATTCATCCAGATACTTTACAATTGATAAAAGTTTATGAAACTGTTAGTGATGCAATGAAAGAAAATAAAAATATAAAACGACCTAGTATAAACAAAGCAATCATAGATAATACTGTTTATTGTGGATTTAGATGGTTACTCGTAGAGAGAAATCTAGACCCAAATATTATAACAAATATTGAACCAACTAAAAAAACAAAAATTCAGAATCTGGGTTACATTGCAAAGTTAAATATGGAGAAAAATCTAATACTAAACGTGTATCTGGATAGAAAAACTGCTGCAAAATTAAATGGTTATGATTCTATATCAGCGTTAGATAATCATGTCAAAAAAAATACTATTGCAAATGGTCATTACTATCAATTATATGACGAGTGTGATGAAGGTCTTAAAAATAATTTCGAAAATAGTAACGGTGTTCCTTTATTATATAAAAATGGTCTAGGACAATATGATTTAGAAGGCAATTTAGTAAAAGAATTCTCATGTAAATATGATTGTATAAAAAATCACTCTATGAGTGATAAAACATTGACAAAAGCATTGGATAAAAATATACCGTACAATGGTTATTATTACAAAGAATTAGGAGAAAAATTAGCAATATTAACCCCACCCCACGCGTAAAAAAATAAAAAAAAACAATATTATAATGATATATCACACAGTGATCCAGCCCTCTTAGCTTAGTAGTAGAGCACCAGTCTTGTAAACTGGAGGTCCCGAGTTCAATTCTCGGAGAGGGCTTTATAACCAACTAATTTTTATATATTTAGATATAAATATATAAAAACTTTTTATTGATAATATGTATATATACATAACACTATACAACACTAGACACAATCACATTAACATAAATGCAAATATTTGTAAAGACACTCACTGGAAAAACAATTACATTAGAAGTAGAACCAACCGATACAATCGAAAATGTTAAAGACAAAATTCAATCTAAGGAAGGCGTCCCATGTGATCAACAACGACTCATTTTTGCTGGAAAACAACTAGAAGATGGTCGTACATTATCCGATTATAATATTCAAAAAGAATCTACCTTGCATTTGGTTTTACGATTACGTGGTGGAATATTGTAAATTACAACAAAATTTTATATATATATAATATATTATGAAGAAAAATAATAAGAAACTAAATATAAAATTAGATAAAAAATATATATTAGTATTATTTATATTAGTATTAGTATTAATAATAATTTTATCGAGAAATGTTTTATATTATATTGCATATTTAATTGATTATTTATTACATAGAAATTCATATAATTTCAAAGAAGAAGCACAATACAAAGATAATAGAATAGTTCAAACCGATTATTTTTTAACTAGTTTTATGAATAAAAATAGAAATGATAGATTAATGCGAATGCCAAAGATTAATTCACAACCTATTTTTGAAATAGATATTAATGAATTAACAAAAGAAAAAGTAGCCGAAGTTTCAAATAATTTTACTGAACCATTTATTGTAAGAGGTCTAATTAACAATTTTGATTGTGTTAAAAAATGGAATTTAGATTACTTTGATTATGAATATGGAAATATTCAAGTCCCTGCATTCTTAGATGACAAAATAGTGAGTTATTCTAGAAATAGTAGCACCAAAATTAAAAAATGTAATAATGAAAATAATTTGTGTAGTATTCATGAAATTTGTCAAGGAATAAAAAATGGAGATCCTGTTTATGTGAATAATATTTCAAAATTATTTACAGAATCAAAACAGGCAGAAAATGAATTAAATCTGAGCAAAATGTCCGAAATTATGAATGCATATTTTTTAAAGCAACAAAAAGATAATACATTCATGTCTCAATTATTTTTGGGTGGTAAAAATACAGGAACATCATTACACTGCGCAAGCAACGTTAATTTCTTTTTTAATGTAAAAGGTACAAAACATTGGGGATTTATTCATCCAAAATATACTTCGTTGATTAAATCCCAATCCAGTGACAAAGGATTATTCGCTATTTCAGATGATGATTTTTTCTCCGAATCAGAAGACAATCCTTTTCTAAAAATTCCACGATATGAAGCATTTTTAAATTCGGGTGATTTTTTATTCAATCCTGCATGGTATTGGCATGCTGTTAAAAATAAAACAGATTATACAATTGCTGTAGCAAATCGTTATATTTTCGATTTTTTTGGTGAGGTTCCTTGTGTTAGTAACAATTACTTTTTTAGCTCGTTACAATTATTTTCACCAATTTATTATTCACAATGGATATTTAATTATGATAAAAATCAAAGTTCTCAACAAAAATTTGGTGATATAATAGATCAAGAAATTTTAAATAATTTATCACAACAAAATGTTATCTAGAGAAATTGTTATATTTATATAAAAATTGATTTTTATATAAATATTTTATTGTTAATCATACTATAAAACTAACAAAATACACACAAATATTAAATGCTTAATACAAATACAGACATGAACTCTCCAGCTTATCAACGTGAAAAAAAACAAACATTTATGATATGTCTTGCCGTTGTTATTATAGTGATTTTGTTATTAGTGTTTTTATAAAAAAATATGTACAACCAAAACCTACAAACATACAAAACCTAAAAACCCTATAACTACAAACTACAAAACAATTTATTCATATT
>Ga0214921_10006384_pt1 | contig 16200 bp, 11 predicted proteins | sample LL1505_MetaG_FD_177992 | JGI IMG/M metagenome (GOLD analysis project Ga0214921, IMG submission 177992) | Freshwater microbial communities from Lake Lanier, Atlanta, Georgia, United States - LL-1505 | ecosystem: Environmental > Aquatic > Freshwater > Lake | place: USA: Georgia | collected...
GATCAGCGGCAGGACCTTGAGCTACAGCTACTGTACGGGCAGGTGGTAGAGCGTTAGCAGCAGCACCATTAGCAGCAGCAGCACCATTAGCAGCAGCAGCACCATTAGCAGCAGCAGCACCATTAGTAGCATTAGCAGCAGCACCATTAGCAGCATTAGCAGCAGCACCATTAGCAGCATTAGCAGCAGCACCATTAGCAGCAGCACCATTTGCAGCAGAACCATTTGTAGCAGAACCATTTGCAGCAGCAGCACCATTCGGCTTCGATTTTGCATTTTGAATCGCAGTAGCAGCAGCAGCTACAGCGTTTGCTTTTGAGCGCGCACTAGCAGCGCGTCCCGCATTTACAACAGGAGCATTCGCAGAAGGAGCATTTTTAACCTGATTATTTGATTCAACTTCTGCTACAGCCATTGTTTCCTGTCGCTTTCTTCTAAAGATAAACCACCTATTTAAGAATGAAAATTCTTTTACACCATCGCCCATTTTAAAGAGAGTACCCTTCTTTTTAGCCATTTCCCACGAGACATCAAATGTTGCAGATGAGTTCACCATTCCTACTGTCTTGAGCTCATCTCCTGTGAGTAGTTCACACCCGATTAGTCGCATTTTATCCTCTAACAGTCTAAATGGCACAAGAAACTCCTGATGTGGTGCCCCAATAGAGATAAAGTTGACATCAATAGGAAGTCCAAGCCCACCATCTCCTTCAGGAATATCTTCTACATCATATTTCCGTGTGATTTCCCAAAGTAATGTACTCCCTTCTTTTCCAGACTTTGATTTTCCTACAGGAGTTTCACGAAGTAAATCGAATACTTTCTGGCCATCAAAACAGCATCCAATAAAGTATCCACCTACTTTTAAAGTCTGTGATAGATTTTCTAAAAAGCCATTTAGCTTTGAAGAGGATTCAAAGAAGTAATGAATCGCAAACATACACGTAATACAATCTGCCCCCATTTTGAGCCTAGACGCCCCAACTTCCTCAACATAAGCAGGCACAGAACCAACTGGTTTCACCTTTCCAAAGACTGAACGAAGTATGTCTTTTTCCTGTTCATTATTTCCAGCAGAACCGTCAACCAGTGGCTTAGTAGAATCAGCAATTGCAAATACCATTGGTGGTATTTGTTCAAGTCCACCTCGTTCAATCGCCACATTCATATATCGTGTATAAGCACTGTCTTTCGAATCCATAATATTCTTTGCAGCATAGTCAATACCCAATACAAACTCTACTCCTGCGCGCATCCAGTTATGAAGATCACCTGCCACACCGCACGCTGTATCAATAAGTGTCTTACCTTCTCCTGAAAGTCCAACTCGATACAGAATCTCTCCACGAATCCAACGTCCGTGAAATTTCTTCATACCTTCAACAATACTTTCATCAATAGCAGGTTCTTCACGGTCAAAATATTTACGAGCAGCTCCCGATGTATCGCGGTGAACGGCACTTATTTCTTCTTCCGTGGCTTGTTCAGCACCTGTTTTAATCATTGAAGTAGTAACAGGATCGTGAATACTATTCCAAGTATCCTCTGCCACACCTTCAGAGTTCAATGTACGACTAAGTGTACCACGTTGAAGACGTTCCGTTTTATCCATACGAACACGCAGAGGTTTCCATCTCCATCCAGGCGGCTGTGTAGGATCATACGCCATTTCTACAATGGTTTTGTCCTGAATCGGTTCTTCACTGTGTTCCGTCATAATGTACTCTTCTCCCGTATCAGGATCACTCTTCACTGGTAGACGACAAATAGATGCCATTGGATCAGGAAACTCCTTGGGCGTGAAGATGACAGGTTTATATTCTTTTTTTCCACGAGAACCATATGGAGTGCGATCACGCCGTGGAAGCTCCCGCCGATTCAAAATAATGTCACGTGCGTTTTCATCATTTGAACCAACATAGAGACGAAGTGTTTTGTAATTTACAGTCTCACCTGTAGGGCCGGGTTTTATACCAGAAACAATCTTATCTTGTGTTTTTGAGCCCGTTTTCTTTTCCGTAACTACGAGAAAGTCAACTGTATTATCGTGCGCAGGTTTCCATTTCAGTTGTTCCCAGAAAGTGGCCGCAGGTTTTTCTGGAAGTGGCATTGCATTTGGTGTAAAGATGAGGCCATCTGTATAATAAGGTCTAGCTGCCGTAAGAATACGCGCAGCCATACGAAAGATACTATCATTTCCTGCCTTGCCGAAGAAGAATTCTTTGGAAGCCACTTGGAGCTTTGTAGCAGGCGTGATTCCTCCAGCCATTATTTTTGGCCCATCATCTTTATTCCAAGTAGACACCCACGCTTTTAGCTGAAAATGCCGACTATCTTCAGGGGGTGGAACGGGAGGCGGGACTGCTCCTTCTTGTACAGGCATTGTTGCACCCGCCTCAAAAGGAAACTGACTGACATTTCGTTTATCCGTGGCATAAAGAATATCAAATACAAGAAACTGTTGTATTGGCTTTGGAGGGCTATCATTTGTTTTTGTTACCCATTCGCCATCTACAAGAGACAGACGTAGAGCTGTATTACGTAATCCAGTACGATACACATTCATACCCATATCAATCAGAAATAAATCTCCTTTAGAGTCTACAAACCCCATACATCTGAGACCATCAGCCTTATCCGTTACATTATATCCGTCACGAATGTTAGGTGTATTTGCCACTCGCTCTTTTACAAAGTTTTCTTTACGGAGTGTGCGAAGGGCAGGGCCACGAAAGAGATCTGTACCAGTAAGATCTTTGTAGGCAGCAAGAACTTTCTTGCGTGTATCTTTGCGAATAAGTACAGTGTTCTTTTGAATACCGCGAAGAACTTCTCCTACACCACGAATAAGACGTTTCGTGGCAGATTCAGGTGTATCATCCGCCTTATGAAGCAGCTCCACTTCAATCTCATAGATTGGCTGACTCATCATAATATCTTGATCACGAAAGGACCGTTGCCATTTGAATTCGCCACTACGGAGTTTCTGAGTTCCGCGCACGATTGACATATCAATACGAACTCCATCCGCATCAAATGACCAACGACGAATCATACGGAATGCTTTGCGCTGTTGTACCCAGGAAGCAAAGAGTTTTTTAACAGAGGCATCGTCGTGTGCCATATTACGCTCACGACGAACTTTGATGCGTGTATCATAGTCTTCCAGATCAATCTGAGAATCGGCAGTTGCGCGATCTTTAATCATAACTGTATAGGGTTTGCCAGCCATTGTATCATCGTGGCAATAGGCTTGAATGATACCAAGACTATTCAGAGTAAACCGTACGTGTTCCGGGGTGATAACTGTTAGGCGATCTTCTTGAGGAAGAGAGGCATATCCTTTTGCACGAAGACGTTGTGCTACTGCAAGAAAAGTGACTGCGTCAACTTCTCCTGTTGCTCCAAAGGTAGTTTCGAGTTCGTAATCGGGATGTGCAATCCATTCTTCCACTTTTTTCCGAATATTTTCGGCTTCGGCTGAAAAGAGTTCCATGAGGGCCGAGTTCTAATAACTTATATAGCTTTACCTTTGGGTATCCAAGGGCAATTTTACTATCCGCCTAATTTCTGTTTTTTATAATAAACATAATAATAACAAGTAATGCCATTGCAATAATGGCTAAATTCACAATAATATTTATACTAGATTTAATAGTTTCTTTTTCCGTTGGTGGTGACCAGGCAGATGTACAAGTACTATTAATACAATTCCTACTCAAACAGTCGGAGTCAGACCAACATTGTTGGCCATCTGCGAGATTGCGTGATAAATAGGAATCGGAAGATCTTGGAGGAGCATATCCATTTTGATCAAGTGTCTTTTTAACACGCGTTGATTCAAATAGATTGGGATTTGGTTCATCTATCTTTTTTCCTTGATATCCAGCAGCTTTTAACAGAGAATCAAGATATGTATCAGTTGGCTGTTCGGAACTAACTATTTGTGTCGGCCAATCCATATAACCTTCTGTATTCTTCAAAATGAATAATACTACGATTATGAGTGCTGATATACCCAGTAGACGCATTTATAATATAAGCTTAGAGACCATTTGATGCAGTCACGCGTAAAAGAGTTCTCATACTTAGCTGAAGATAAGCCTTTGTCTTATCTGATACATTTGGACCATATATGTAGTCGACTTGCCCGTTAACCGCGGTCATAGCATAGCCAGTATTTGCTAACTGAAATGGTGCAGTAAGAGTATCAAGATTATTATAAGGGCCTATTGTATTTCCCACATCAATCCACGCCGGTAGTATCCAATCGCTAAGTGATACACGAGTTCCATCAGAAAGACGGAGGGCTACAACATTTCCATCGACGGGGTCGCTAACTTCAGACGCATACACTACGCCAGTATTAGGATTCATCCACCAGGCGGTAGATTTTGTGTCCAAAAGTGCCTCGTAGATTTCGTGTGAAAGAATCTGTGCTACAGTGGGCTTTGTGCGTGTAGGTTCATATAAAACTGCCCCTCCTTCATCTAAAATAGTTTTAGCGAACACTTTTACAGAAGGTAAATCCCCTACAAGTGTATGATATCCGACAGTGCCGCTAATATCAGTATAATCCATAATATATACTAGTAAGCCAGATGTCGGAGTTGGAGATGTTTTTGGTAAAACATTGGCTGTTGGTTGAATAGTACCATTTATTTTCCAGTCGTGGCTAAACTTTGGTAAAACAAGATTTAGCGCAGCTACCATTTTAACAAGGTCTGCGTCTGAAATACACGTACTAGAGTTTTTTACATAAATCACCGGAACTGACATTTCTGAATACACTTCTGAAAATTAAATTTATACCAATGGTACTAACTATTACTCCAGTCGTAAAAACTTACGCCCAATCTTACTAGTTATAAACATGGTAAATCCGGAACCAACTTGAGCATAAAATAATGGAGTTCTTTTTGTACAACATAATAAATACAAGGATAACACAGTAAAAACTAAGAAACTAAGCCAGAATAACTGTGTATAACTATCCATTATCTACTATCTAGATAAATAAAAAACATTCTATCTTAAAACTTCCCCAATGCGGCAATAGCTTCTGCGCGACCTAATGCCGCCGCCCAATCAGCTTTTTTCGGTTTATCAAGACGTGGGCCGAGCCCAGTTCCTCGCTGCATCATTTTACTTTTAATATCTTCTAATGTTCCCTCTGCTTCAGGCCAATCAATCTTCCATCCTTCACGCTCTCGATCACATACCCAAGCCGCAATGCCAATACCTACAGAGCTTTCAGATTGTGCGTGAAGAACGGCACGAGAACCAGTAGTGGCACCCCATATGGGTAACTCTGTAGACCAAGTACGCGGGTCTGTAGGAAAAAATCGCACCTTTTTATTCGCCTCATCTACTGAAATCTTCTGATAGCCGAATAGTGCGCACATACCAATATCAAGCTCGTGTGTATCCATCGGTGGTGATACGGCTGATGTCTGTTGGGCAGCTACTTGCTCAAGAATCTTCTTGCGATGCCATTTAATACCGCGTAACTCACTATCAGCGCGCTCAGTGATTTTCAAAATCATGTCACGAAGAATCGTACGTCTTACTGCGGGTGTAGCGGCACGAAACTCAGGATCCGTTTTCCAAAGATATAAACTAACAGGTCCAGGTGGCTCTAAAGGTGTTGGTGACCATCCCCCAGGAAGAGTTGCAGGCGCCTCAACACCTTCTTGAGTATCTGATACAACAGCAATCTCTATCGGAATCACTTCGCGCATCCGATGGGGATTCTTTTCTGCCCACGATTGAATTTTTTTGAGCACTTCCATTTCCTAAGTATAATTTGTATGAATCCTTTAGTCCCTTCCAAGCGCTTCCTGTGCCTTGCGCTCTTCTTCTTCACGTGTTGCGAAATCATCACGTGTTTTATGACAAAACTCCATAAACTTTTGTATTTCAAGAAATATTTCTGCCGGAAGCTTACATAAATCAAAAAATACACCATTACTATTTTCGCTAAACTCGGCTTTAGACGTTTTTAGAATGCGATATATTTCTTCAAGTTCTGACTTTGATAATGTACGTATTTCATCTAATAACTTTTTACGTTCATCATATTCGGCAGTTGTTAAATTTGCAGCTGAGGCACTCATTCTAACTTATTTGATACCTTCAAAGGATGTAAATGAGCGCAGAAGTTAAAGTTCTTTTGCAGCTAATGCCGCTGCAAGATTGTCGTCTTCGTCTGCCTCTTCAGCTTCTTCTCCAGCTTCTTCTCCAGCCTCATCTGCTTCTTCTCCAGCCTCTCCAGCCTCTTCAGCCTCATCTGCCTCTTCTCCAGCCTCTCCAGCCTCATCCTCCTCATTAATAATATTCAACCCAGATTCAACATTATTTCCAGGAGCCCCAATCGTATTTGCAACTTTCTTTGGCTCCACAGCCTTCTTTCCAGTTGAAGACCGGAATGTTCCTACACTAAGAATGTATGGATCATTTACTTGAAACCGCGACTTTTTTATTTCAACTTCTACTGTTTCGCCAATCTCTACACCTTCAAATGCCTCATCGCCAATATGAAGATCGCGGGGAATAATTACACGAATCGCATCTTCATATGAAACATACATACCCATTTTATTTTTTCTTATAACTTCACCTTTAATAATAGTACCATCTGAAGGATTCAAAACAGTTCCTTCAGCTTGTACGTGGAATATAAAACTTCCCGTAAAACGCCCCTTTTCAAGACTACCCATTGATCGCGACAATACTTTTATAGTTCCAGGAACTACATATCCGTGGCGTGAACATCGCCCCTCTAAACGTGCCTGAAGTTTATCTCGAACCCTATTCTCAATAGATTCAATCTTATCTCTCATATCCTTTGGAGTAAGAACAACTTGTTCCTCAAAAACCGCTATGTGTTCCATTCTGTACCTCCCTATCAGTGTAGGATATCCTCAATTTTAAGCAGGCACTATTTACTACCTTTATGATTTGTCTTTAATGCTGCAATAGGCCTATAAAAATATCGCAACCCACCCTTTTCCGCCTGCATAATGTCCATCCATCGTAAAATAATATTTTTAAGAGCACACGCTCGTACAGCATTCTCAAATTTCCGCGTTTTGAATTTTTTCCCATTTTTAATAGCATATTGTGTAGTACGTTCAATATCTTTTATTTTTGGTTTATCAGATTTTGTCCCACCCGATTTCGCAACCGCTTCCGTGCGTTTAAGAGCTTTTTCATCAAGATAATCATCTGTAAGAATAAATTTCGGATATCCTTCTCGTGTTAATAATTCTGCTATATCTTTTAGCATCCGAATATGAAATGAAATTGTACTAACAATAGAACACTCACCACCCTTTTCAGGATTTGTACCAGGGGGGACTGGGCGTTCATTTGTTTTAAATATAAGACGCCCTTCTTTCGCCTTATTCACAATAAATCCATAAATACTTCCAGTAGTGGTATTATTTGCTTGTAATCCATTAAATGGATCTGCTGGATTTGTATCAAATAAACGAGAGATTGCATCAGAACAAGCCGCAGCTCCACACGTGTAGCGCAGTGTACCATTTGTAACATCTACTGTCCGAAATGCTTCTGTACCTCCTCTTTCAACAATCTGACCTGCTGATTTTGCCACAGATGTTGCCAATGTATCTTTACTTGAAAATAGTTGAATTTGTTCATTTGGGCGTAAACTTTCATCCCATACCATTCCCAAAAGTACATTTGATAAGGTCGTACGATATTTTTCTTTTTCATCATCACTATACATATCATCTTGAGTAGACACTTTTTTAGCTGTTTGAATATGATCATATAACCAATTTATCATAATAAGTTGATCATTTTCTCGAAACTCAGAATCCCCTTTATAGCGGTCAAAAATGGCCTTTTGTAGTTGTTCAGGTAAATCTGCCAATGGTGCTGTACCATCAGAAATCGCTATAGCCCATTCCTTAATATTTCTCCAGTAGGCAGTAAGTGTTCCTTCTACAGGGGCATCTACAGCCGCATCTACGGGGGCAGCTGGTACAACTTCTTCTTGAGTGGGAGCGGCAGTTGTCATTTTTGTAGGTTCATAGGAATCTCTTTTTACAGGAACTTCTGCTACACGTAATGCAAGTGGAATACGGACATCAGATAAGTAATCAGGTTGAAATATGTAATAACCATTTCTATATATAATATATCCTTCCACTTCTACACCAGGTCTGCGTTTTCTATCTACAGGAACTTTCAGACGAAATGCTCGATTTCCTACAATCTCAGATAAAAGCGCAGATAAGGCTTTCGGTGGAACCATTGTGAAACTTTCTTTAATATCTTCAAGTTGAAACATTGGTTGGCCATAATATTTTTGTTTCAGAACTTCAGAATCATCTTCTCCTCGAAATAGTTTTCGGATAGCAGATTTCAACTCGGATTCACGCCAGCGGACTGAATATTCATCATATGTAGTTGTATCTAAATCATCCAAATTTACTACAGTTCTTTTTGCACATTCATATTCACACGTCTCAATCCAATCACATACATTTGTAAAAGGTGTATCATTAATATCGACTTCTTCGCGCACAACTCCCTGCGCATCAATGTGTCTCTGTGAAGATAATCCAGTTACGATAATTGCGTCACGATTTAGATTACAGTCTAGCGCATATCTTTTTAATACGCGCGTAACACGCCCTACCATCATAGCCTTTGACATTGCATTACGATACATATATAAATCAGCTGTTTCTGTATCCTGGTCCTCATTAAATAGATTCACAAGAAGATGTATTGTACAATTCCTTTCTTCTTCTTTCATAAGTGCGTGTGAGCAAGTACGAATACCACGCCCCAAAACTTGTTCCATTTTATTTAAGTGAAACCAGCTATCAAACACATAAATCTCACGAACAAACCGAAAATCAATACCTTCTGAGGCAACTTGAGAACCAATAATGAATTTCACTTCTCGACCATCCATATTCGTTTTAGCACGGGCAGCCTGAATAGATTTTGTATTATTTGGGGAAATATTTACGCTACCTGTGATTAGAATATATTTGGCTGGTATGAATTTATGTCCAGCTCCCGCGTGTACCTTTTCACGTCTCGAACAGAGAGCGCACTGCCGCCCCTGACCATCTTGAATACCGTTTAAAAGCAGCGGTTTTCTATCGCCCCACGGTGTATAACCATTTGCCTCTAAAGCTAATGCAAGAGGAAGCGCACCAGATTTAATAAAGCGACTATATACAAAAATAATCCCCTTCGCCTTTTGAGCACGTTGAAGAGTTATTTTTGCCTTTGGAGATACTGCGCCTAAGTTTGCAGCCTGTAGCCAGACAGGTTCCTCACGACGAGAACGAAACTGCGACAATCCGCTACCGCCCATATCTTCAAAACAACTATCAAATCCTGTATCACGTGTACCAATCCCAGCTTCAGAAGGAAACAACCAGTTTCCTGCTTGAATCATCTCATCAATGCTATTAATACCAAGACTACCAGATTCAATCGCATCGGATGAGATTTGTTGATATTTCACCATTGAATCTTCTTCAAATCGCACCGGTACAAATGGTAAACGTTTCATACGCTCTCGTTGTTCTTGAGGGATTGATTTGGCATCAGGGCTATTCTCAGGCCAAGTAACAAGAGGTGGTGTTCCGTCTGGCATTAAACGTACAGGAAATGATAGAGGATTTTCACCGCGCATAAAACTCACATAGGCATTTGCTGCAGCGCCAAGTATTTCTTCTCCACTACGACGACCCTCTTTTGCCTTTACAAACGCCCCTGTTATTGGAACAAAAATATCACGCTCTGAAAGTGTGACTTTCTTATCATTCATAAGTAAAAGATTTAATAAAAATATGATTTCTTTGTGTGAGTTGTACATTGGAGTACCAGACATTAATAATAACTTCATTCCTTCTGCCGCCTGTAGTACCTTAATAAGACTGGGTGTCAACTTCTTTCCAGCTTGTGATTCACTCATTTCCATATCACCCCCAGGATTATCTACGTTTTCTTCTGCGGATTCAGCGGGATTATCTCGCAGATTGTGTGCTTCATCAATAATAACAAGACGTCCACTAAATTCTCTACGAAGAATACGATCACGTTGACGTGTAGCAGCTTCTGCTATTTGTTCAAGATCTCTTTCTTCTTCTAAATCTTCTTCGGATACGTTCTCACCTGCTGTACGCTTTGCGCGAAGAGCAATCAAATCCTTTTGAGCTTCTGTGGCCTTTTCTTGAATACTTTTTGGCACCTGTCGTAAGAGTTCATCAATCATTCGGTGGAATTGTATGTATCCCATAAATAAATATCGAGAATTAATGGATTGTGTTACACGATTTGAAATTTTTGCACGATCGCGCTCAAATTCAGTTCCTGTGCGTTTCAAATAAGAATTTCCTGTACACCCCTTTGCGGTATTAGGTTCCATTGTATCCTCAGAAGGAATAGCAAGCGCCTCATCATCAAAAATCGTTCTACGAAATCCGGGTTGAATATTTCTCGGAGCAACAATAATAACTTGTCTGCGAGGATATGAACGAAGATAGTTCTCAGCTACAGTAATAGCCGCACACGTTTTACCAACCCCCACGCCGTGAAATAAAAGAGCAGATAAATATGGGCATTGTGGTGATAAAAACCGGCCAATAAAACGCTGCACGGGTGTGAGTTCAAACTCATTATCTGGATCACACGGATTTACACCATCGCGTTCTTGTTCTATAATACTATCTTGCCTATTTTCTGCAAACTCTTGTTTCTGCATAAGTTTCTCTGTAAATCGCGGATCGCTTGTATCAGGATATAATCCTGCCATATTTTCCCATTCATCCATTTCTTCCATAATTCGTGGAAATAGGCCTATTTTTGATATTTCTTCTACCAAACTTTCACGATCTGTTAATGGTAATGTTTCCCATTTAAGAAGTATTTCTTCTTTACGAGCTTCAGCTGACATCTATTCTATATACGGTTAAATATTAAACTTAAATATTACTGCCGCAGATTTAATGCGAGAGGACAATATGTTTGTAGTATTTTATTAACCCGGAGCAACAAGTCGCGTTTTTCTACGTGTTCAGGGCGAATATGTGTAATAGCATCTTCATAAGAAAACCAGCGAATTTGTCTAACTTCTCTTTTTATGTGTTTATTATTTTCAGCAGCTATTTCTACTGTTTCTTCTCCTATTCCAGCTGGCGTGTAAACAATATAATATTTATGAGAATACTGAATATTATTAGTTCCGTGAAAAATTTCCACAATCGGATCCATATTTCGTATAGGATATACATCTCGCTCATTTATATTTGTTTCTTCCCACATTTCACGCATAGCACACGTATATTCTGATTCATAGTTGTCACGACGCCCTTTAGGAAATCCCCATTCGGGTTCTTTCCAGGCTGTACATTTACTAATTAAACTTAAAAGCTGTGGACGTATAGCTTCTAGTTTTAATTTCGCCTGTTCTTTTTCATTTTTATAGGCGTGTGAACCTTCTATAGGTGGCCCCCATAGTTCTTCCCATAAAGAATCAAAATCTTTCGTTAGTAATTTGTTGTGTTCTTCTCCGGTCATACACGATAAATGTTGTAAGATATAGTCAACATCATTTGTGCGATATTTACCTCTCATAATCTCTATAAATCCAATTGTATCACGTCGCTGAATAAGAAGAAACTCAATCTTTGAATGCACTTCTTCTAGACCCGTAAGATTTCCTTGAAGAAGCGCTTCGGCTTGTTTCCAGTTATCTTTTATTCTAAATAATATTGCTCCGTAACTTGTAATTGGTTGTTGGCATTGTTTTGATTGATGGCCTTTTTCTGAACAATTTGTACAAATTATGCTAGGTGGAAAAAATATTTTATGTTGTTTCATGATGCGCGCCGCTTACCTAAATAAAAGAATAGCATTCGCGTTTAGGCATACCATTAACTTTACATTACCTTAACCAGAAGAAATGAGATTTCCTCCTTCTGTATGGGGCCCTATATTATGGCATACAATTCACGTGGTCGCCCTTTCATACCCGAGTAACCCCACATACGGCCAAAAACGAGCTGCAAAGGAGTTTTATGAAAGTTTGAGCGAACTGATTCCATGCCCAATCTGTCGTGAACATTATAAACAGCATCTTCAAAAACTACCGTTGTCGCCGCATCTTGATAGACGTGATGATTTATTCCGATGGACCATTCAACTACATAATGAAGTAAATACAATGTTAGGAAAGCCAACCGTAACCGAGACAGAATCTATTAATTTTTATACACGTATTGGTGCACGCGAGCGTTCTCCATTTATAACGCAGGTGGATTTTGAAGAGATTGATTCTAGATCTATGTTAAAGGGAGCTATTATAGGTGCCACTGTAGTTGGTATGGCGGGTGCTCTTTTATGGTGGACAACACGTGGTGAAAAAGTCTAACATCTAACTAAGATGGGAAAGCGCGGAGTAAGCCGAAAGGCAAAGGCCCATATTCGATATAAGCCTGAAATTTATGAAGGTCTTCAAATTCCCGAAGGAGAGGCAAAAGAAGCAAAAATCAATGTTCGTGTAGTTGTTCTTGAACCAAAACTCACAAATGATGAAATCAAAGCACGAGAAGGAACCTATTTTACAGACAAAGATGCCGATGAAATAATTGATGAAGATGCCGATGTTTATGGAAAAGATTCATCTACGGGTGAGAAAAAGCTTCTGGCACGTTTTCGTAAACACGTATTACCAAATGACTTGGTAAAGACGGGATGGGAAGCCTATTATCAAACGGCGGCAGCTTCTCGCAATCGTGGGGCCGCAGCAGGACCGATCAAAGTTGATTCCAACTATTGGAAAAAACGGAAGCCGGTGGAAATCAATAAATGGTCGGCCAGATATCAACAAGATGGCAAACTATCAAAAATGCGAGTGAATAATAATGTATTTAGCTCGGTGTTAGGATATTTTGAACAAACACCTTTTATGGGTCTTCCTTGTCGTCTTACATCATACACTCAAAAATACTTTCATCAATATAAACACGGTATTCCTTTTATTCAGGCCATTGATGCTGCTTTCAAACGATTAATTCCGGATAAACATAAAAAACAATTAGCTGCCGTGAAAGAGAAACCAACTTATCAAGTTGCCGACACGGCATTTTCATCTATTACAATAAATCGGAACTTTCGCACTGCCCTACATATGGATGACGGTGATTTTCGCGAAGGATTTGGAAACTTATCCGTCATTGAGCGTGGCAAATATTCTGGTGGGGCAACAATCTTTCCTCGCTACAAGATTGGATTTAATGTAAGAACTGGCGATTTTTTGGCGATGGATGTTCACGAATGGCATTGTAATACGGAAATGTATGAAAGCCCCGAGGATAAAAAATATAATAAGGCACTTCCTAAAATTCATCACGATGCCATTGAAACTGGGACAATGGGTGGTGAAAAACCATTTACTCGTATATCATTTGTATGTTATCTCCGTGAAAAACTACGAGGTTGTAAAATAAAAGAAACACAAGAATATTATAAACGTATTCAATTCCATCCCGAACGTGGTGATTTGAAAAAAGGGACTACACGTAAAGCATAGTGTTAGCGAGATAAGTATTATAAAATACCGAATTTAAACGGTATTTTAAGATACACAGGTACCACGAATTTCCCTATATGTGTTAGCAATAGATTAGTATGTCATATTTACCCGATATTTGGAGGCAACCAACTGCAGGAGTACAACAATCTTATTATAATGCTGCGGGGCGTGCTAATGTGGGACAGTTTTCTCGAGGTTCATCATTTATGGGTATGCAACTATCGTATCCTACCTGGACACCATTTATCACAAGCTATTCTAATATTTTTTCAACACTCTTTTATGCCTCTCTTGTTACTTTTGCAATATTTCTTATATTAGTTTTTATACACGCCACGACATATCCTATTTTCTCCTTTTCTAATGATACTGCATTGGTTTCTGTACCAACTGTCTCCGACTACCAAATATCATTTACAAAATCACCCGCCGCATCTGATCTAAGTGGAAACTTTTTTGATGTTCCCGTCTGTACATATACAATCGGTATGGATGTATTTTTGAGTGGAAACTTTCAAGCTTCAACTCTTCCGCGTGTGTTGCTCTATAGAGCTTTAACGAATAGTGTATCACCACCTCAAACCGATACGAAAGCAAATCTTGTTACACGATTTCCAGATTCCAATATCATAGTCTGGTTAGACCCTATCAAAAATGATCTTTTTGTAAGTATTGTGACCAGTAGTGATGGGACTGCTGCAACTAGAAAACTTGAAACTATATCCGCGATTGAAAATGTTCCTGTTAAAAAGGTATTTCGTGTAACAATTGTTTTTACTCAACAAATTCTTGAAGTATATATTAATAGTAACTTAGAACAATCAATGGCACTGAAACATCCTCCTAGTACAGTTTCCAATAAATCTGTATTTTTTCCTGTTATTTCAAGTATAGGACCAAATGTATTAATCTCACATCTAGTATTTTGGCCTCGTGCTCTTAGTGTGCGCGAAGTACGAGCAGCTGGGGATCCCATTACGAATGATACCTTTTATTCAAAGAGTGCTTTTTAAATCCCGTATTTCGGTAGATGGATTTTCAGTCGTGGATATCACGATTACAAACACCAAGTTACATAGGAATAGTTATAATACTTGTGATAGTGTTAGTTTTTTATTTTGCTCCTAGTTATGGTCGAAAGATTCTTGTAACGGCAGAAGGACCTTTTTCATTAGAATCTCAGCAAACAATTATTAGTGATCAAGCATCCAAAGCTTATTATTCAGATAGTAATGGGAGTTTTTCCTGTTTTGTATATTTAAGCCCTATGAATCGTACTGGAACATATTCGACGTGTGGGGCAAATCCAAATCAGGCATCGTGTGCGGATGGTACATTTGCTCCATGTCAATGTGATGCAACTTCGGGTGATTGCGCTAAATGTAATCATTTGGGTTATAATCAAGTATTTAGTATAGCTGGGATTGTTGGATTAGAAGTATTAAATGCCCCGGATGCGAGTCGTCAAGGAAAGGCGATGGCACAGCTTATTATAAAAACAGAAGGCGCCCCTCTTTCTGCTGGAGCAAGTGCCTCACAAAAATATATTGAAACACTCGTACTTCCTCCGATTTCTCTTCAAAAATGGATGATGGTTTCCATCGCACGTGAAGGACGTCGGTTTGATGTATATTTCAATGATAGAATTGTTCTTTCACAAAAAACAATGTTTATGCCAATATCGAATATATCAAACACGAATTTCAGGGGAATTACTTCCGGTTCTAATGGGCTTGTGGGGAATATTGCCTTGGCAAATGTCTATAACTATCGTCTTAGTAGTCAAGTTGTATTTGCTAAATATAAGGAATTTGCAGATACGCGTGGACGCCCTTATATTAACTCTACAGCAAATCCTGTCAACACTTCAGAAAATCCTAATTCAATAAAGGATGCTGCTGGATTAACTCCTACGTTTTTATCTGGCTATTCTCTGGGGTCTTTTGTTCCTGATATTAAAATATGCCCTCCCGAAGGCTGTTTAAGTACACCTGCTATACAACCAGCATCGCCATTGTATGATTGGTCATCTTAACAATCTAGTTTAAAGAGTGCTTATTTTCTAGATAACACGGTAGAAGTATGGAGTACAATCAGTCTCCCCAGTATTATCCAAATAGTAGTGGTGCTCCAAAAGGTTTTGGATTATTAACCCTTATTTATGTATTTATAGGTCTTATAGCAATATACTTTCTTTATAGATTTTTATACGTAACTGTTGATAATAAGTCGACTCTGCTTGTAGGTGGGAAACGCGCAGCTGATTCTTCTCCTGATAAACTTCCGACGATTCCTACACCCTATGAAGGAGGTGATTATTCATTTAGTACTTGGATATATGTAAGTAGTTTTAATAAAAATAGAAATGCGCGTAAGCATATATTTGAACTACAAGGAAAATATTTTTCTACATTGTTAGTTGGCCTTGGTGCATTTAAAAATACATTATTTGTGCGCACACATACAAATGATCCTAGTGTAGAAGGATTTCAAGCTAATACAGGTGCTGCTGCTACAGGTGCTGCTGCTGCTAATACAGGTGCTGCTGCTGCTGCTGCTAAAGCTCCTGCTGCTACAGGTTCTGCTGCTACAGGTCCAACCGCTGGTAC
>Ga0214921_10006385_pt1 | contig 16198 bp, 16 predicted proteins | sample LL1505_MetaG_FD_177992 | JGI IMG/M metagenome (GOLD analysis project Ga0214921, IMG submission 177992) | Freshwater microbial communities from Lake Lanier, Atlanta, Georgia, United States - LL-1505 | ecosystem: Environmental > Aquatic > Freshwater > Lake | place: USA: Georgia | collected...
CTCACACACCGATAATGAAGCGACGTAAGCTCTTGAAATCCTAATGGTTTTCTTTGGATGTCTGCTCTCATAATCCTTTGGTCCCAGGTTCAAGTCCTGGTGGGCCCACCAGAAAAGCAAACCCTCATCAGAAATGGTGGGGGTTTTGTCTTTTGAGTGCTACTTTGAATAGTGCTTCGGATGTAGTTATTTAATACAGTGGGCTATTGGACCAATAAAAGGATGTCTTTAGTCGCTGGCCTTGATATTGCGCTCAACAGCAATCTTTGAGTAGGTTGAGTATTCTTGCTTTAAAAAATCAGAAAACTCTTTGGGTGAATTGCCAACAGGCTCAACGCCTAAAGAGAGTAATTTATCTCTAATAGATGGCTCCCGAATAATTTTTGCTGTAGCTATTGTTAGTTTATTAAGGATATCTGGTGGTGTTTTAGAGGGTGCAAAAAGTCCCATCCAATTAGTAAAACGATATGTTTTCATTCCGGGTAACTCTGCAACAGCCATAACATCTGGCATTGCTGAGGATCGTTTTTCGCTAGTTACAGCTAGGATTGTTATTTTCCCAGTCTTGGCATGTGGAATTGTGGGCGGCATACCTACGATCGCTATTGGAATTTGGCCGCCCAAAACATCAGCTAATGCAGGTGCAGCGCCTTTGTATGGAATATGTAAAACATTTAGCCCTGCGATCGCATTTAGAGATTCCCCCGCAAATTGCATTGAGCTACCATTTCCAGGTGTTCCATAGGAGTATTTTCTAGGATTTGCTTTTGCTAAAGCAATAAATTCAGAAATATTCTTTGCTGGAACACTTGGGTGAGCAACTATTACTAAGGGAGTTTCCCCGATTAGCGAGATTGGGACCAGATCGTTTTTTGGGTCATATGGAACTCTCTGTCCAGCGCTGGGTCCAACAACGACTTCAGCAGGAGATGCTATCAAAAAAGTATATCCATCCGGAGCGCTCTTAGCAACATAATCAGCCCCTATAGCCCCTGAAGCGCCAGCTTTATTCTCTACTATTACATTTGTATTAAGTGACTCACCAAGTCTTTGAGCATAAATTCTGGCCACTGCGTCAACTCCCCCGCCCGGTGGATAGGGAACAATGATTTTTATTGGCTTATCTGGCCAAGCCGCACTTAGTGCAGTATTGGCTATTAATAGGCAGGTTAAAAAGGCGAGTACGAATTTGAACATAGAGTTAATTCTCATATCTTGTCTCCTGAATAATTGTTTTAAAGGAAATCAGCAGCAGCACCAGGTGCAGGTGTAAATCCAATATCCCCGCGAGCAATTACAGCTTCACGCCCGCCATTGGCGGCTAAATTTTCAGCCTGTCTTGCTTTGGCTCTTTTATCTGTTTCATCTGGATCGCAAACGCTGATAAGTTTTATGTGGCACTCTGCAAGAATACTTGTGAAGTCAGCATTTTGACCGAGATCATTTATTTCATCTGGATCGTTTTCAAGATCAAATAACTGTGCGGGGTACTTTGCATAATAAACATATTTCCATTTCCCATTGCGAATCGCATATGCACCAGTTGTAGAGCCCATTCCATGATATTCAGAGAGAACTGTTCTATCAGGTTTATAGCCTTTGGCTAGGTCAAATAAAGAGATGCCTGGATGTCCATCTTTAACCGTTTCAAAATTGATACCGACCCCCTCTAAAATAGTTGGGAAGCAATCAACATGGCTTACTGGCGTTTTAATTCGAATTCCTTTTGGAACGTTGGGCCCAGCCATTATTAAAGGCACCCCTGCGATTTCTTCGTACATGGTTGATTTGCCCCAAAGACCTCTAGCACCCAAGTTGTCTCCATGATCACTTGTATAAATAACGTTAGTATTGTCAGCAAATCCAAGATCTTGTAATGTGGTCAGAATCTTTCCAATATTTTCATCAAGATAGGAGACTAATCCAAAGTATCCACATAGTGCGCGCTTTACTTGATCTTCATTTTCAAAGTAGTCGTCATAGCAAAATGAATTTCTATAGTCCTCTAAATAAGGATGTTTAGGTCGCTCTTCTCGCGCATACATTAAGGGCATTCGTAGCTTTTTCCCCCAATATTTGTAATAGTGTTCCGGAGGTGCGGTTAGTGGAAAGTGGGGCGCTACAAACGACACAAATAGAACCCAAGGCTTGTCAATATCCCGCTCTTTTGTTGCCTTTTCATGTAACCAAATTTGAGCCTTAGAACAAATTTCTTTATCGTAAAAAGTATATTGAGATTCCCCTGGCCCAGCCAATGCAGCCATTTTCTTAGATCCACCACGTTTAGGTAGGTCATCGCGTATCAGTCCAAGTAAATCACCCTTACCTTTAAGGATGTGCATGGGAATTTGCTCTTCAGTAAAGCCATGATCCTCTTCGTATTCTCGAAAATGTAACTTTCCGATAGAAGTAACATTCAATCCATTATCTCGAATAATGTGATGCCATGATGGAATGGATCCATCATAGGCATCAGCGTTATCCCAAAATCCAATTTGATTGATGTATTTTCCAGCGGCAAATCCAGCTCGCGCAGGAATGCAAACTGGGCTAGTCGTATAGGCATGTTCAAAAACTGTACCTCTTTTAGCGAGTGCATTTAGATTTGGCGTTTGAATAATAGGGTGAGCAGAATGCCCCATCACTTTGGGATTATGTTCATCCGACATGATTACCAGAAAATTATTTGCCATAAGTTTTGAACTTTTTAAGTTAGATGATCAGATACGACATGCCTTATTATTTCTTTTTACTTTACTTGTTATTGGAAGTCAATCAAAGTAATTGTGATTATTATGTCTCGGCTAATCTCAAGTAAGGCTCAATCATGCATTGCCCGCCCGAAAGGTAAATAATAAACTTCGAGCTATTTCTTGAGTCGTAAATAAATTTCGACTACTATAAAAATAATGCTTTATACAAAATCCAGAAGAATAAGCTGATCAAATAAAAGCCTAAAAGTTTTCTTCTTAAGGAATCTTTGATTCTAAAAAGCCTTCTAGAAATAAGAGCTTGCGAAATAGCGGCTGTTACTCCAATGAGCATAATTAAAGATGCAATTGTAAAAGTCAGATCATCAAACCCATGAAAATAAATCCATGAATACCCAAGAGTCAAAAAACTCAAAAAAGAAGTGACAGCCACAAAAAGTAGTGAAATATTGATGCACATGAGCATTGGTAGTGATGCCCAAATTGATAGCAGAGGAGTAAGAAGAGTTGCGCCTCCTAGCCCAAAAAAAGCAGATGAGGAGCCTGCAATAGCACCAATGACAATAATCTTTACGGTATTAAAAGGAGTTGTAACAGCAGTTGCATTGGGGCTTGATGTTTTTCCCAGTAAAGTCCAAATCCCAACGCAGCCAATTAATATTCCGAACCCTACTCGCAATGAAAGCTCATTAATATGAGGCGCTATAAAGCTACTTATTGCAATCAAAGGGATTACGCTTGCTAGCAAGATTAGAGTAATGAACCTTTCTTCTGTAGAAGATTTAAGGGTGTTCATTGCACGAGGAAGCGATCCTATAAATATGGCAGCTAAGCTTCCCAGAATAATAATCTGAAACGGAGGGTGCGACTCACCAGGTACTGTGAAGAAAGCGATATCAAGGGCTGGCACAACAAAGGCGCCTCCGCCTATGCCGAATAAGGACATAAGAAATCCAGTGATAGTTCCTGTAATTGCAAAGTAAAGATAGTGCATTCTGTTGATAAGCTTTCAGTGCTGAAAAATATTTACTAGTTAAGTAAATCTTGCATTCATATAGCTAACAAATATTAGAATTGAAAATATTAGCTTGGGGTAATCAATATTTTTTAAATCCCAACATATTCATCTAATTTTAATTTACGGTTTTTCTATTTTTATGAATGAGTATTTTCTACTATATTTAGAAAGAATTAATTCAACTTATTCTGATTTATAGATAAGCTCAATAAAAGGTCAATAAATTTTTGTATAACTGGTGAAATTTTTATATCTTTTCGATAAATCAAGTTAACAGGTGCAAAATTTTTACCTAAGTTGGGCTTCAAAATCTTTAGCGCATTATTTTTTTCCCCTTGCAACGCAAGGCTAGTTGGCAAGATTCCCAGAAGCTCAGTATCAATAATCAGCTTCTGAATTTTTTCAAAGCTACTAGATTCAACTACAACATTAGGTCTCAGAGCGCCATGTTGGGTGAAAAGATTATCAATCATTTCTCTAAACGGTGTTTGCAATGCTGGAAGTATCCATTGCCCCTTTGAAAGTTGCTCCCAATTCATATTAGATTTTTTGCTGTGAAGACTTTTATCTCCGCAAACAATCGCAAATGATTCTTTATAAAAAGGATGCATCGTATATTGGTCTGCAATTTTGATATCCAATATCCTTCCAAGAATGAGATCTAATTCATTTCTTGCCATGCTGGCCAGTAATTCATTGGTTGAGCCTTCAAAAGTCCGCATTTGAATTTCTGGAAGTTTTGTTAATGCACTTATGATCGTTTGAGAAAGTAGCTCAGGATTGAAGGAGGGTACGAAGCCAAGGCGAATTTGCCCAACTTCACCCTTTTGCAATTGCGTTATTTCTCTTCGCATTTCTGCTAAATCTGCCATGAGGGTGGAGGCATGCCTTTTTAATACTTCTCCATACTGTGTCAACCACATTCCTTTCCTGTTCCTTGCAAAGAGTTGAGCGCCAAGCATGCTTTCAAGCTCTTGAATAAGTTTTGTTGCTGATGGCTGAGTAATATGAATGGCTTCTGCAGCTTTTCTCAATGTTTGATTGTCAACTACTGCATTAAAAACTTCTAAGTGTTTGATTTTTAGACTTTTTAATTCAGGCATTATGGTCGTGCTGAAGGATGGTCTTTTACTCATATTGATATTTTAGTGTGATACGAAAAAGTTATCACTAATGTGAAAAATATGATTATCTAAGAATATATTTTTCATTTAAAGTGAAAAAAACCATTAGAAGGAGTGAATCTTGAGCTTGAGCCCCTTGAAGACATTAATTCTGGCAGTTTTATTGGGCTTTGCTCATAATGCACTTGCCCAATATCCCGATAAACCTGTCAGGCTGATTGTCCCATTTGCACCTGGTGGGGCAACGGACCTGGTTGGTCGAGCACTAGCCGTGAGATTAACCGCAATCTGGGGTCAGCAAGTCCTTGTTGAAAATAAACCAGGCGCAGGAGGCAATATTGGCGCTGATATGGTTGCCAAATCTACGCCTGATGGATATACCTTGCTTCTTGCTTCTCCTGCTGAAGTTGCAATCAACCCATCCTTGTATAGTCAAATGCCATATAACGCTGCAACCGACTTGGTGCCGGTAGCAAAGGTAGCATCTGCACCTTTAGTTCTTGTTGTTAATTCCCAATCTCCTGTCAAGAGTACGCCAGAGCTAATTCAATACATTAAGTCAAAGAATGGCGCAGTAAATTTTGCCTCTTCTGGAACTGGGGGCCCACAGCATTTGGCTGGGGAATTATTTAAATCAATGGCTAGTGTGTCGATGACCCATATCCCTTATAAAGGAGGAGCGCCCGCAATTACTGATCTTCTTGGGGGTCAAGTCGATTTATTCTTTGCGGGATTACCACCAGCCTTACCTCATATAAATTCTGGAAAATTAAGGGCTTTAGGTGTTACCACGCTGAAGAGATCACCTTTGCTAGCAAATGTCCCAACTCTTTCTGAGTCTGGATTTATTGGCTTCAATATAGAAAATTGGCAAGGAATTTTTGTACCGGCGAAAACAAATAGCAAAATTATTAATCAGCTTTCTAGGGATATCGAGAGAGTCATAAGCGATAAGTCATTTGACGAGACGCTGAGTTCTCAAGGCGCAACACCATCTTTTTTAAGTCCTAAAGAATTTGCAGTATTTGTTCAATCAGAAACCCAAAAATACGGGAAATTGGTAAAGGAGTCTGGCGCTAAGGCCGACTGAATATTTATAATGGAAATCATTAAAGCTAATAACGTTGGGTCAATGAAATTAAATGACCTAGAGCTTGCCATGTTGCGGGGAGATCATGGCGTGGCTGTCAAAGAATCAATTGAATTTCAAATTGAGGTTGGAAGCTTCTTTGACGCAAAAGAATTTGTACCCATTACTAATGCTCACGTTATGGGCGATATCGAAGTGATGGGTGATGGGGGTTTGGGGGTTTTAGAAAAAATGTCAAGTGGTGCAGCTAAATGTAGAGTGCCAACTTCTAGTAATGCAAGATGCATGCATTTTGGAGACTTTGATAATTTGCGTGCTGATGAAATCGAAGTACAAAAAGAAAGAAAGCTCATCGGATATCTTAAGGATATGAATATCGCTCCAACCGATACTTGTATCAATTATCAAACTGTTTACCAACCAAAGCTAGGTGAACATGTTGCGTGGGGTGATACTGGAACAGTTATTTATGCAAACTCTGTTTTGGGTGCTCGAACGAATTATGAGGGCGGAAAAGCAAGTTTTGCCGCAGCTTTAACTGGTAGAACTCCTGCATATGGATTTCATCTGGATGAATGTAGAAAAGGTACCTTCCTAGTGAAGGTCGATGCAGAGTTGAATGATTTAGCAGATTGGGGCGCTTTAGGAAAAATAGTTGGCCATCCTCATCAAGATTATTTTGCTGTACCTGTTTTTGAGGGAATTAAAGAAGTGCCATTTTCCGATGCTTTGAAACACCTGGGTGCATCACTGGCAAGTTATGGCTCTCTTGCAATGTTTCACATAGTTGGCATAACACCAGAGGCTCGAACACTGTCTGAGGCCTTCAAGGGCGATTTACCTAAAGAGACCATGACAGTTCAAAATGCTGACATTGATGCTATTTACTCCGCCTATAAATATAAAGATGGTGCTAATAATATTGTTGTGTTTTCAGGACCCCAACTCTCCCTTTTTGAAATACAAACTTTAGCTAACTTGTTTAAGGGAAGAAAAGTACACAAGGGTATGTCGGCAGTGATTACAACAAATCATGCCATCTATAGCGATGCTTTAAGACTGGGCTATATAGCTGAATTAGAGTTGGCCGGCGTTCAAATCCTCCAAGGAGTCTGCTTTTACATTCTCCAAAGATTGAGCGAGATTCGTAAAGAGAACGACTGGACAAACTTGATCTCAAATTCTGGAAAAATAGTAAATACAATTACGGCGCATAAATTCAATACGATACTTCGCCGGACTGCTGATTGCGTCGATATTGTCTGCACCGGAGTCTTGAAATGAGAAGATCAATTTCTGTGAAGAGGGCTCATGGCGCTGCAATTGAGGGTGAGGTGCTAGTCATGCGAGAGGGTTTTAGTCCACGCTATGACTTAGATCGTATCTCGGGAATTATTTCAAGAATAGGCCACAGTGTTGAAGGTGAATCTATTCATAATAAGATTCTTGTAATACCCACAGTAAAGGGTGGAGTCGCTGGCGGCTGGGCATTTTTCGATTTGATCCATAAAAATATTTCACCTAAGGCTCTAGTATTCGGAAAGTTAAATCCGGTCATGGTCCAAGGTGCAGTTCTCGCTGGCCTGACAATTACAGAGGGTTGGTCTGAGGACCTGCTGAGAATATTAAAGAATGGTGATCATGTGCGCATAGATCCAGAAAAGAAAATACTAGAAATTTTTTCATAATTATTGGCATTAATAACTTAGGTTAATAGTAGATTGAAATCCCCATCTTTTCTTTATGTTCGGCCAGACTCTATCGAGTCAACTTTTGAATTACTGGACCAGTACGGCGATAACGCCAAAATTTTGGCAGGTGGACAGAGTTTATTGCCAAGCTTAAATATGCGTTTGTCAGCCCCAGAAGTTTTAATTGATATCTCTAAATTAGATGAACTCAAGCAAATAAAGGATGTTAATAACGAACTGCATGTTGGGGCTTTAGTTCGGCATTGCGAAGTTGAGAGCTCAAGCTTAATCGCTTCCTATGCTCCTCTGCTTAGTATGGCTATACCTCATGTGGCCCATAGAGCAGTTAGGTCGCGGGGTACGTTTGGAGGCAGTATTGCCTTTGCTGATGCAGCATCAGAAACACCCGCTATGGTCCTTGCTCACGATGCTACATTAGTTGTTAGATCATCCATAGGTGAAAGGCGGGTTACGGCAGATGATTTTTTTCTTGGCCTATATGAGACTGCTTTAACGCCCCAAGAGATTCTTATTCGTGCAGAATTTAAGAAACCTGTCTTAGGTGAGAAATATATATTCAAAGAGATTGCTAGACGAAAAGGGGATTATGCAACTGTTGGGCTGGGATTACGCGCACGATTTAAGAAAAAAGTATGTTCTGAAATGCGAATTATTTATTTTGCTATTGCTGATAAGCCTATTGTTTCAAGTGCTATTTCAGATTATTTAATAGATAAAGAGATTAACGCTGAATTTATTGATCAGGCGTTGAGCCAAATCGATGACGATATCCAGCCTTTTGGGGATACCTATCATGATGAACTCACCAAAATGCATCTTATGAGGATTTTATTAAAAAGATCGCTAATAGAATTAATTGAGGTTAATAGAGATGAATGAACCGCTGCAAATTATTAATATCAAGCTAACAGTCAATGGTTCCTTAGTAAATGCTGCTGTTGCTGCCAGAAAACATCTGGTTGATTTTTTAAGAGAAGATCTTGGGCTGACTGGAGCGCACCTAGGATGTGAGCATGGTATTTGTGGTGCCTGCACCATATTAATGAATGGTGAGTTAGTACGGGGCTGCCTGGTTTTAGCAGCCCAAGCCAATGGTTCTGTCATTGAGACAGTCGAAGGGGCTTGTGAGAGTGGGCGACTCAATCAATTGATCGATGCCTTTCAGGTATGTAATGCTGCTCAATGCGGATTCTGTTCGCCCGCAATGTTGCTAACTGCTGGGGAAATGTTAACTAGGTCTGATAAGCCATCCAGAGAAGAGATCAGAGAGCAAATATCGGGAAATTATTGCCGGTGCACTGGATATCAAGCTATTGTTAATGCTGTTGAATTTTGCTTTGATGAAGTTACCTCAAATGAGTAATAAAAAGCACAATCCTTTTATAGAGATGGATTCCTCATCCTATATTGGTAAGTCGATTCCCCGTAAGGAGATCCGTCGATTAGTTGCTGGTCAAGGGACTTATGTTGATGACATTCAAGCCTCGAGAATGGCGCACGTCGTCTTTGTCCGCAGCCCTTATGCTCACGCAAAAATTCTTAATATTGATTTTGAATTAGCAACGAGTTATCCAGGTGTTATTAAAATCGTTAAAGCATCTGATATTTCTCAATATTGCCAACCTTACCAGGGTTTGTTAAAGCATTTAGAGGGTATGAAGGCTGTATTCCAAACTCCCTTAGCAGTAGATAAAGTTTATTGGCACGGGCATCCGGTGATTGCAGTAGTAGCCGAAACTAGAGCTCAGGCAGAGGATGCTGCTGAATTAGTCATCATTGACTGGGAGGAGCTACCCCCAGTAGTGAATGAAGAGGAGGCGCTTTTAAAAGATAGTCCGTTGATTCATCCCGAATTAGGCAGTAATTTATGTTGGGAAAGGAAGATTGATTGCGAAGGGATTGAAGAAATTTTTAACTCAGCGCATACCGTGGTTGAGGAAATTTTTACAACTAGTAGACATACGCACGTCACTTTAGAGCCCCGCTCAATCTTGGCGGATTATCGCTCTTCAGACAATCAATTAATTATCACTCACTCAACGCAAGTACCGCATATGATGCATTGGGTTATTTCTCATTTATTTTCCATTCCTGAATCTCAAGTTTGTATTATTGCACCGGATGTTGGAGGTAGCTTTGGTTTAAAAATTCACGTTTACGGTGATGAGATGACAGCAATTGCATTGGCAATTAAGTTAAAAAGACCAATAAAATTTATTGCCGATCGCCTAGAATCTTTTTTATCTGATTACCATTCTCGGGATCATCGAGTTTGGGCAAGAATGGCTTTTTCTAAAGATGGAAAAATTCAGGCCATAGAAATGGATGATTTGCAGTCAATGGGTGCATTTACAGGTTACCCGCGCGGCAGTATCAATGAGGCTCGTCAAATTATCAATCTAGTAGGGGGTGCATATGATGTTCCTCACTATAAAGCCCGAACACGTGTGGCATATCAAAACAAATCGATGTATGGGCAATATAGATCGGTCGGCCATCCAGTAGCTTGCTTGGTAACCGAGGGATTGATGGATCGTGGAGCTCAAAGTCTAGGTATTGACCCCGCTAAATTACGTCAAATAAATTACATTCCTCAAGATTCTTTCCCTAAAAAATTAAAGTACGGCCCGACTATAGAAAATCTTTCTCAGCATGAGGCATTAGATGGACTTCTTGAAATGATGGACTATTTGAACCTTCGCTCAGAGCAAAAAGCATTGCGTGAAAAAGGAATCTATAGAGGCATAGGATTTGCTAGTTTTTTAGAGATGTCTAATCCTTCCTCAAATACATATGGTAATGGTGGAGTATCAATTGCAGCGCAGGATGCATCTACCGTCAGATTGATGCCTGACGGCACTTTATTCTGCACTGCCAGTATTAATGAGTTTGGCCAGGGAGCGGCAACAATTGCCGCTCAAATCGTTGCTGATGTTTTGGGCGTCACCTTTGACCGGGTTCGGATTAGCTTGGGTGATACCGACATAGCACCTTTTGGTGGAGATAACTGGGGTTCTCGCGGAACAGGTATAGGGGGCGAAGCGATTTATCAAACGGCACTTGCATTAAAAAATAATATTCTTGATATTGCATCTCAATTATTCAAGTTAGATATTGCAAAGCTTGGCATCTATAAATCATTTGTTGTTGAGTTGGGAACAGGTACTCAAGTTATTTCTTTGGAAGACTTAGCCCGAATCGTATATTTTCAGCCCGAAAAGTACCCAGGTAAGAAGGCCCCCGAATTAAGTGTGACTAGAAGTTATTCACAAAAGACTTACGATGGCATTTGCACTAACGGAATTCAAGCCTCATACCTTGAGGTGGATCCTGAAATAGGTGAAATTAAACTATTAAAGCATTGGGTTGTTGAAGATTGTGGAGTGGCTATCAATCCACTTTTGATTGATGAGCAAATACGGGGTGGTGTGATACAGGGAATTGGCGCCGCCTTATACGAGCATTGTATTTATAACGAAGACGGTCAGCTAACTAATGGTAATTTCATGGATTATCTTGTGCCGATGGCTTTCGAGATGCCTGATATCGAAATTGCACATACTTGTACGCCTACTAAAACCTCAGATCTTGGGGCAAAAGGTGCTGGTGAGGCTGGCGTTGCCGGAGCTTCTGCTGCAGTTTTAAATGCCGTTAATGATGCACTCTCAATATTTAATGTTCAGTTAAATGTAATTCCAATAACGCCGCAAAATATCATTCGAAAGCTTTACAAATTTGATAAGGAGTAATTTATGAAAACAGTATTGTCTAGTAGTAATTTCTTTACTAAATTATTAGTCGTGATTGCCAGCTATTTTTTAACCATCAATTTCGCCCTTGCGCAGTCTGTAAATTACCCTGTAAGACCCATCAAAATATATGTTGGATTTGCTCCTGGCGGAGCTCCAGATATTATTGCCCGCTTGGTAGGTCAAAAACTCTCTGAAAAATTAGGTCAACCTGTGATAGTTGAAAATAGACCTGGAGCAACTGGAAATATTGCTGCACAAGTTGTTTCTAAGGCTGATCCTGATGGGTATAGCTTGCTCTTAGCTACTGTTTCATTAGCAATTAGTCCAGCAATTTTAGGAAAAGTAGCTGTTAATCCAGAGAAGGAATTAGATCCAGTTGGGATGGTTGCTTCAGTCCCCCTAATTCTTATCTCTTCTCCGAAATTGCAAGTAAATTCTGTAGCTGATTTAACTAAGGTTGCAAAAGCCAATCCCGATAAAATTAACTATGCTTCTGTTGGAAACGGTAGTCCACAACAGTTAGCAGCAGAACTTTTTCAAATTACGGCTGGAGTCAAGATGACCCACATTCCATACAAAGGGGGTGCACCTGCGACGCAGGCTGTACTTGCTAATGAAGTAGATATATTTTTTGCAGGAATGCCACCGGCCCTACCCTTTGTAAAGTCGGGACAACTTCAAGGTCTAGCCGTTACCTCCGCTAAGCGTTCACAGGCTGCGCCAGAAATTCCAACTATGCAAGAGTCGGGCCTTGTAAATTTTGACGCTGATAATTGGAATGCTTTATACGCCCCCAAAGGCACACCAAAAGAAGTGGTAATTTTATTGAATAAAGAGCTCAATAAAGTATTACAGATGCCTGAAATAAAAAATTCACTAGAAAAGCAGGGCGCAGAATCTTGGCTTTCTACCCCGGCAGAGACGAAAGAGTATCTAGTGAAGGAGATTGCAAAATGGACAAAAGTGGTAAAAGTCGCAGGAGTTAAGCCAGAATGAAAATTGCCTTTATTGGCCTTGGAAAAATCGGATACCTGATGGCTGGACGTATTCAGCAAGCAGGGCATGATGTCACAGTATTTAATCGGAATATACGCGTGGCGCAAGAGTGGTCTCAGGAATATGGCGGTCAATTTACAGACTCTCCTGCAAAAGCAGTTACCGGGTGTGCTGTAGTAGCTGCCTGTGTCAGCGATGATGCTGCTGTTAGGGAGGTGACATTGGGGCGAGATGGTACTTTTTCAAATATGCAAGCAAACTCAGTCTATATTGACCATACGACTGCTTCTCCCAATATCGCAAAAGAGCTTGGTGCATATGCAAATAGTCACGGCTTCCAGTATTTAGATGCGCCTGTCTCTGGTGGCAAGCCAGGTGCTGCAAAGGGAACTCTAACAGTGATGGTTGGTGGAAATGAGACAGCTTTAGCAACAGCAACACCAGTACTAGAGACCTACTCAAAATCAATTCATTTTGTAGGTGAGTCAGGAGCAGGGCAGGTTGCAAAATCTGCTAATCAAATTTGCATAGCTGGAATTATGCAGAGCTTAGTTGAGGCCTTTGCACTAATAGAGCATGCAAAACTAGACCCCCAAAAAATACTGAATGTTTTATTAGGTGGCTCTGGCCGATCATGGCAAATGGAAAATCGTGGCAAGGATATGCTCCTTGAAAAATATGACTTTGGATTTTCAGTTGATATGCTGGCAAAAGATATTGGCTTAGCCCTGGAATCGGCTAAAAGTCTTAATTTAGAGCTGCCAGGTACAGAGGTTGTTAATAAATCCTACCAAGAGCTGGTCAAGCGCGGTTTTTCAAATGAGGATATTTCTGCAATCATGCGCTTATTTAAGTAATACAGGAGAAAAAATGGATGCCCTTAGGGAAATGCTGCTGGCTAAAGAATGTGAAGACTTGATTCTGGAGATTGCCTGGTTAACTGATCATGGCCCTCACAATCAAATTGTTGATTTGTATACTTTGAATGGAAGCTTTAGTAAAGATGGTGAAGTTTATGCTGGCAAGACTGCGCTTGCAGAGATGTATAAGAAAAGACCAGCGAGCTTATTTACACGGCATATTCTGTCAAATATTCAGATAAAAATTACCTCAGAAACAGACGCCATTGCAACATCATATGTAACGGTGTTTAGGTATCGTAGCAATGATGGTTCCCCGCCAATCCCGCCAGTTAATAGCTCTAGTCCAGAGAGTGTTTCTGAGTATCAAGACACTTTTGTTAAGGAAGCCGGAGTTTGGAAAATTTCGTCTCGTATACTAAAAACAATGATTCAAGCAACTTAGGAAGTTTGGAGTGATATGGAGCTTAGTGGAGAAAAATTCGTTCCTGCTAGTAAAGATTTAGTGTGGATAAGTCTTAATGATATTGATGTATTGAAGAGCTCTATTCCTGGCTGTGAAAAAATCGAACGCCTTTCACCGGAAGAAGTGGCGGCTACCGTGATGTTTAAAATTGGCCCTGTTAAAGCCCGATTTTCAGGAGTTTTACTTTTAAGTGATGTGGTTCCAAGTCAGTCTTGCACTATGAACTTTAATGGATCTGGCGGTGCTGCTGGATTCGCCAAAGGAAAATCTAAAGTTGAGCTACATGCGGTAGAGGGTGGTACAAGTGTTATATATTCATGTGAAGCATCAATTGGCGGAAAGCTTGGGCAGATAGGTGGAAGATTAATCAGTGCATCAGCCAAAAAAATTGCCGATGATTTTTTTGAAGAGTTTTCTAAGCAATTAACAGTAAGTAATTAATTGAACCCTTTACTTAGATTTTTTGGTAGCAAGCTTAAGTCCTACTATGAAGCCAATTAAATATCCTCATACTAGAATGTCATCAACTAATTTTTGAATTCATTAAGGCAAGACTATGGAGCGAAGAAGTTTTCTCAAATCTGCAGGTGCCGCAGCTCTCCTAATTAATGCGCCAAGCGATTTAGTTGTTGCTGCTGCAAGCGCTAAGCCGCAGGTAAATGGGGAATGGGATCAGGGTTTAGTTAGGCACATATTGCCTACAGTTAGTGATACAGAGATGTTAATCAAGATATCCTTTGTTACTCCACAACTTTATCCGCCAGTATTACGGGTTGACACTGCAGCAGTTGGTGGAAAAATGACTGATACCCAAGGAGAATTTTGGCAATTTTTCGTTAAAAATCTCAAGCCTGGCCGTACTTACCAGCTCAATTTAAAAGGCCATCAAGGAGCCACACTCTGTCAGCCATGGGAGCTGTCAACTTTTCCCGACAGAAACTCAAGCCCCAGTCAATTTAGAGCACTATTAATCTCTTGTGTTGGCGGACATGAAGCAATGGGCTTCTTGCCGCCAAGCACTCGTAATCGTTTATTGAAAAGAGCGCTTAGCTTTAAACCTCAAGCCACCATAGTGAATGGTGACCATGTTTATTGGGATCTACTATCTCCAGTTACCTCTAAGCGGGACTATGGTGGCTCAACGGAGAAAGCAATAAAAATTGCCGGTCAGTTTGATCGCGCAGGGATAGTCCTTGGTGGTGACAATGAGACTGTTCTTAAAAAGGCAGTGGGGCCACAATTGACTCCAATTTATGGTGCGGACTTTAGATCAACCCCAGTATTTTTTCTTCAAGATGATCATGATTATTTTGATAATGATGATGCAACCGATGAAATCGTAACGTTCCCACCCTCATATTTTATGATGCAGCTTGCGCGAACTACCCAGTCGATGTATTACCCCGAGTTTTTAGCTGATGTCTCAAGACCAAAAGGCCTTCCCTTTTCTTATGCTAGTGATCGACCAGTTGGTGTTTCAGAAAGCTTTGGCACAATTCGCTTTGGAAATTTAGCTGAAATCGTTCTCTATGATGTTAGAAGAACAGCTACCCTTGCCGGGCCATCAGCGGTATATGTTGATGCTAACGTTGAGAAATGGCTTTTAGATCGCACGCAAAGTCGTGAAGTCCATAATCTTGTCCATTGCCCATCGAATCCTCCTGGCTGGTCTCTTGGAAAATGGGGGGAATGGTATCCGGATGTTTTAGTAGCGGAAGAAAAGAGATTAACCACAGCAGTTCAAAAGCCGTATTGGCAGTCTGGTTGGTTAAAGCAACATGATCGTCTGATGGGCGCTTTATCTCAAAATAAATTAAGAACTCCTCTTGTAATTAGTGGGGACATGCATTCAATCGCCCTGGGTTCAATGTCGCGAAGTGGCGCCAATGATTTTTCTAGAAATCCCGTAAATGTAGCTTTATCTGGTACGGGTGGAACCTACCCTGGTGGTTGGCCATCTAGTGGCAGGCGTAAGACCCCAGCTATGACTTCTCAAGTTTTAGACTTCAAAGAAGAAATTAAGCCTATTGAGCAGCATGGTTTTACACTCGTGGACTTTACTAAAGATAAGATGGTTCTCAGTTTTTTTAAATGGGATGTCAATACTCAATCTATTGAGGATATAGATACATTGATGCCTTTCCATACAAAAGAATTGCCAAGAGCTTGATTTAAAAACACTTTGGAACAACGGGGCATTAGATGGTTGCTCCAAAAATCCTGTGGTTTTTAAAACCAAAGAGTGAGATGGTGTTTGTTGTGATCTTAGTAATCTAGTCACACAAATACTCACACACCGATAATGAGACGCTGTAACCTCTTGAAATCCTAGTGGTTTTCTTTGGATATCTGCTCTCATAATCCTTTGGTCCCAGGTTCAAGTCCTGGTGGGCCCACCAGAAAAGCAAACCCTCACTAGAAATGGTGAGGGTTTTGTCTTTAGGTTGGCCTGATTTTCTTCTGTAATTG
>Ga0214921_10006389_pt1 | contig 16186 bp, 16 predicted proteins | sample LL1505_MetaG_FD_177992 | JGI IMG/M metagenome (GOLD analysis project Ga0214921, IMG submission 177992) | Freshwater microbial communities from Lake Lanier, Atlanta, Georgia, United States - LL-1505 | ecosystem: Environmental > Aquatic > Freshwater > Lake | place: USA: Georgia | collected...
GATATGGTTCGATATATCCCATTTAGTGGACTACTTTATTAATTCATCACCATGAAACTGCATTTGCGTTTTTTTGCCTCGATACGCGAGGGCTTAGGTGTGGCCCAAGAGGAGCTTGTGATTCCCGATTCGGTAAAAACCATTGCGGATCTTCGTGCTTTCTTAATGATGCGTGGCTTGCCTTGGGCTGACATTTTGTCTAAAGACCGAGTATTGCGTTGTGCCCTCAATCAGCAAATGGTCAGCGCAGACACTGTTTTATTAGAGGGTGCTGAAGTTGCTTTCTTCCCCCCAGTGACTGGAGGCTGATATGCCAGTTCGTATTCAAGAGCAGGATTTTGACCTAAGTACAGAAATTGCAAATTTACGAGCTGGTGACGGTGCAGTAGGCGCTGTTGCTATTTTTGTTGGCACGGTTCGAGACCTCAATGACGGCGCGACTGTTCAACAAATGACCTTAGAGCATTATCCGGGAATGACCGAAGCAGCCTTGCAGTTGATTATTGATCAGGCCAAAGGGCGCTGGGATCTAAACCAAGCACTGATTATTCATCGGATTGGACCCTTACAGCCGCTCGATCAAATTGTCTTGGTCGCTGTTACCAGCGCCCACCGTGGAGAAGCCTTTGCTGCATGCGAGTTCATCATGGACTACCTAAAGACACAAGCACCATTTTGGAAGAAAGAAGATACCCCAAATGGTGCTCGCTGGGTTGATGCCCGCGTTTCAGACGACAAAGCGTTGTCGCGTTGGTCTAAAACTTAGGGCCTTACATAAAAAACTGTCTTTTTTGGGAGCGCGGAAGACGCTTAACGGCACTTTCTGCTTTAGACGCACTCGAGCGGTCTGGGTAAGGCTTTACCTCTAGAAGCTTCACCGGCCCCCGTCCGCGTGTATAACGCGCACCAATCCCTTGGTTATGGGCAACGATCCGCTCTTCAAGCTTGTTGGTGATGCCTGCGTAATAGCTGCCATCGGCGCATTCAAGTAAGTAAAGATACCAAGCCATCGCACATTGCATTGAAATAAAAAACTTGAATAATGAAGGTTTACCCCCATATTCTAAATAGACTCTTTAATTAGTAAATTAATTTATATAAATCATGCGGATAGATAAACTAACCACTAAATTCCAAGAAGCATTAGGGGATGCACAAAGCCTTGCCCTAAGTAACGATAACCAGTTCATTGAGCCCGAGCATTTGCTTCTTGCGATGGTACGTCAGCAGGATGGAGGGGCGCGAAGCTTATTAACACGGGCTGGCGTTAATGTTGCTGGGCTGGAAAAAGCTGCTGAGGCGATGATTGCTAAATTACCCCAGGTCCAGGGTACTGGGGGCGATGTTCAGATTGGTCGAACTTTATTAAATTGGCTTAATCAAACCGAAAAGGAAGCGAGTAAGCGCGGCGATCAGTACATTGCTGGCGAGTTATTCCTATTGGTTTTGGCAGATGATAAAGGGGAGTTGGGTAAGGCGGCTCGCGAAAACGGTTTAAGTCGTAAGGCTTTAGAGGCGGCAATTGATTTGGTTCGTGGCGGTGAGTCAGTGAACTCAGCCGATGCCGAAGGCCAGCGTGAGGCCTTAAAGAAATACACCCTCGATTTGACGGAGCGCGCTCGGCTCGGAAAACTTGATCCAGTGATCGGGCGAGATGATGAGATTCGGCGTGCCATTCAAATTCTTCAGCGACGCAGTAAAAATAATCCAGTCTTAATTGGCGAACCTGGAGTCGGTAAGACCGCCATCGTCGAAGGCCTAGCGCAACGCATTGTGAACGGTGAAGTGCCGGAAACATTGAAAGACAAGCGTGTTCTGGTGTTGGATATGGCCCTTTTATTAGCCGGCGCAAAGTATCGTGGTGAATTTGAAGAGCGTTTAAAAGCAGTGCTCAATGATGTGGCAAAAGATGAAGGCCGCACCATTATGTTCATTGATGAGATTCATACGATGGTTGGGGCTGGTAAAGCCGATGGCGCGATGGATGCTGGCAATATGTTAAAGCCAGCGCTAGCTCGCGGTGAGCTCCACTGCATCGGCGCTACCACGCTTGATGAGTATCGTAAATACATTGAGAAAGACGCTGCTCTAGAGCGCCGCTTTCAAAAAGTCATGGTTGACGAGCCAAGCGTTGAAGCAACGATTGCAATTTTGCGTGGCTTACAAGAGAAATATGAGCTGCATCACGGCATTGAGATTACAGACCCTGCGATTGTAGCTGCGGCTGAGCTCTCTCACCGCTATATCACTGACCGGTTTTTACCTGACAAAGCAATTGATCTAATTGATGAGGCCGGTTCTCGCATCAAGATGGAAATTGATTCAAAGCCTGAGGTCATGGATAAGTTAGATCGCCGTCTGATCCAGTTAAAGATTGAGCGTGAAGCGGTTAAAAAAGAAAAGGATGATGCCTCCAAAAAACGCCTAGATCTTATCGAGGAAGAAATTACCCGTTTGGGTGCAGAGTATGCCGATCTTGAAGAAATTTGGAAGGCAGAAAAGGGCGCAGCCTTGGGCGCTGCTTCCGTGAAGGAAGAGATTGATCGCGTTAAAGCTGAAATCGCAAAGTTACAGCGCGAGGGTAAGCTCGAGAAGGTCGCTGAATTGCAATATGGTAAATTGCCCGAACTTGAGCAAAAGCTGAAGTCAGCTGCTGCCGCTGAAGCAAAGGCCGAACAGAAAGATTCAAGCCGTCCAAAATTACTTCGCACACAAGTTGGTGCTGAAGAAATTGCGGAAGTGGTCTCGCGTGCGACCGGTATTCCCGTTTCGAAAATGATGCAAGGTGAGCGCGACAAGCTCTTAAAGATGGAAGAGCATTTGCATGAACGTGTTGTGGGGCAAGATGAGGCGATCCGTGCTGTATCGGATGCAATTCGTCGCTCTCGCGCCGGTCTTTCCGAAGAAAACAAGCCCTATGGTTCATTCATGTTCCTAGGGCCTACAGGCGTTGGTAAGACCGAGTTGTGTAAAGCGTTGGCTGAGTTTTTATTTGATAGCGATGACCGATTAATCCGGATTGATATGAGCGAGTTCATGGAAAAGCACAGCGTCGCTCGCTTAATTGGGGCTCCCCCTGGATACGTAGGTTACGAAGAGGGTGGTTATCTCACTGAGCAGGTTCGTCGTAAACCCTATAGTGTGATTTTATTTGACGAGATTGAAAAAGCGCATCCTGACGTATTTAATGTGTTGTTGCAGGTATTAGACGATGGGCGACTAACCGATGGTCAGGGACGTACAGTTGATTTTAAAAATACCGTGATTGTGATGACCAGTAACATTGGTTCTCATTTGATTCAGTCAATGACAGGTAAAAATCAAGCTGAGGTGAAAGAAGCAGTTTTTGGTGAGCTCAAAAATCATTTCCGTCCTGAGTTCTTAAACCGAGTCGATGAGATTGTGGTCTTTCATGGCTTGGATCAAAAGAATATTGCCTCGATCGCAAAAATTCTCTTGCAAAACCTCTCAGAGCGGTTGGCCCGCCTTGATATGCAACTAGATATCAGTGATGTAGCGTTGAATAAAATAGCAGAGGTTGGTTTTGACCCTGTTTTTGGGGCTAGACCACTCAAGCGTGCCATTCAGCAGCACATTGAAAATCCGGTATCGAAGATGATCTTGGAGGGCAAATTTGGCCCACAGGATGTGATTCCAGTGGATGTGGATAAAAAGGGCGATTTCAGCTTTTCACGTCTCGTCCATTAAGCGTTTTGGAGGATCGGGCGACTGGCGCTAAACTAGTGCTATGTCGCTTGCCCAAGGCAGTTTTTACTCCAGTGATAACCGTACGATCGGCTTAATCAGCCTCGCGCACGGCACTTCGCATTTTTATCATTTAGCTCTCCCCCCACTTTTCCCCTGGTTGAAGATCGAATTTGGCTTGTCGTATGCCGAGCTTGGTTTGTTAATGACCGTGTTCTTTGTGGTTTCCTGCATCGTGCAAGCATCTTCAGGTTTTCTAGTCGATCACAAAGGCGCTCGTCCGGTCTTGTTCGCTGGGATTGGATTATTGGCTTTGTCCGCAGTGACCTACGCTGTGAGCTCAAGCTATTTGGGGTTAATGATCGGTGCGATTTTGATGGGGTGCGGTAATGGTGTTTTTCATCCTGTTGATTACACCTTAATCAATCATAAGATTTCAGCAAAACGATTACCGTACGCCTATTCCTTTCATGGCGTCACCGGTTATCTCGGTTGGGCTTTAGCCCCAGTTTTTATGGTGGCTATTGCAGAGCTTGCAAATTGGCGCACAGCGATGATGGCAGCTGCGATCTTGGCGATCTCAGTTCTTATATTAATCTGGTTTAACCGCGACTTACTGACGGATGATGCCAAGGAGCGTCAAGCCAGTAATTTGGCGAATGCACGTAAGGAAGACCCCAACCATCAACCGCTGGGAACTTTTGATTTCTTAAAGTTACCTGCTGTTTGGTTATGTTGGCTCTTTTTCTTTTTTAGTATGGTGGCAATGTCGGGCATTCAGTCATTTGCTCCAAGCGCATTGTTTAAAACTTACGAAATCTCGGTTGCCTCTGGTAACTTTTTTCTAACCCTATTGGCCCTTGGAACCGCAGGTGGTATGTTGTTTGGTGGTTATCTGGCAAGCCGCTTTCCTGCGCCAGAACGTACCGTAGTCATCTGTTTATTTGTTAGTGCACTAATGTCGGTAATTATTGGGGCGGAGTTAGTATCGGCCACCTTGATTCCCACCTTGTTTATTGTGATTGGCATTGGCTTGGGTATTGCAGCACCATCACGTGATTTAATGATTCGCTCCGCAACACCACAAGGTGCCTCTGGTCGAGTCTATGGCATTGTTTACTCAGGCATCGATCTTGGTGCTTCAGTGGGTCCGCTCGCCTTTGGTATTTTGTTAGATGCTGGCAGACCTAATTGGCTTTTCTTGGGCGTTGCCTTTATTCAATGCTTGATTATCTTTACAGCGTTTAGAGTCGCAGGTAGCATTCCCAATCGACCGGCTGCGGCCAGTTAATGCCTATTTCCATATGATGAAATATTGATTTCATCAGATAAAAAGTTGGAGAAATCAAAAGTAGTAGCCAATTTCATTTTGCAACTCATTATTTCGTATTACAAAAATTAATTAATAAGTAACTGATTTAATTACATAAATTTATTTCCATTTGTTCCAACTTTTCAAGCTTTAATAATAGTTATCTCTCTAAACTCTTATATAAGACATAAGAGTTTGGGTTTTTTAAGCCCTCGTCGACATCAATTTTTATCTTGAATGAAGGAGAGCAATATGGTGACTCGTAAAGCAGAAGCAGCAACGATTCAAAAGGATTGGGATACTAATCCACGTTGGCAAGGGGTAAAGCGCGGCTACACCGCAGAAGATGTTGTACGTCTTCGGGGTTCTGTTCGTCCAGAGTACACCTTGGCGAGACAGGGCGCAGAGAAATTATGGAATTTAGTCAATAACGAAGCCTATGTAAATTGTTTGGGCGCGTTAACTGGCGGTCAAGCCATGCAGCAAGTAAAAGCTGGCGTTAAAGCAATCTACTTATCAGGTTGGCAAGTGGCTGCTGATAACAATACCTATGCAGCGATGTATCCAGATCAATCTCTCTATCCAGTGGATTCCGTACCGAAGGTAGTTGAGCGGATCAACAATACCTTTGAGCGCGCCGATCAAATTCAGTGGTCAAAGGGAATTAATCCAGGCGATCCTGGTTACATCGATTACTTTGCCCCAATCGTTGCCGATGCCGAAGCTGGCTTTGGCGGTGTTCTTAATGCATATGAATTAAGTAAAGCATTAATTAAAAATGGCGCAGCTGGTGTGCATTTCGAAGACCAATTATCATCCGTTAAAAAATGCGGACATTTGGGTGGTAAGGTGCTATTACCCACTCAAGAGTCAGTGCAAAAATTAATTGCCGCTCGTTTAGCTGCAGATGTGATGGGTGTACCAACGATTATTTTGGCGAGAACCGATGCCGAGGCTGCTGATCTATTAACTTCGGATTACGATGAAAACGATAAACCGTTCTTAACCGGCGAGAGAACCCCTGAGGGTTTTTATAAAACCCGTAAAGGTTTAGGACAGGCGATTTCTCGTGGTTTAGCGTATGCGCAATATGCTGATATGGTCTGGTGTGAGACAGGTACTCCCGATTTGGATTTTGCCAAGAAGTTTGCTGAGGCAATTCGTGAGAAGTTTCCAGGAAAAATGTTGGCTTATAACTGTTCGCCATCCTTTAACTGGAAGAAGAACTTAGATGATGCCACGATTGCTAAGTTCCAACGTGAGTTGGGTGCCATGGGTTACAAGTACCAATTCATTACTTTGGCCGGTATCCATTCGATGTGGTACAACATGTATGACCTTTCGCAAGACTATGTCAAGCGCGGTATGACAGCCTATGTTGAGAAAGTTCAAGAGCCCGAGTTTGCAGCGCGTGATCGGGGTTATACCTTTGTTTCCCATCAACAAGAGGTTGGCACTGGATATTTTGACGATGTCACCACCGTTATTCAGGGTGGCAAATCATCAGTGACTGCGTTGACTGGGTCGACTGAAGAAGAGCAATTCCATTAATGATTCATCCGCCTAATCGGCGGATTATGCAGTTGTGAAAGGCGCTTACAGCATCTCAAAAGGGTGACTTAAGCGCCTTTCTATTTTACAGTAGTACTCATGAGCGATTGCATACTTTGTAAAGAAGATGGCGGCCACATCATTTGGCGGGGCGACGACGCTCGCGTGGTTCTGGTCGATGCACCTGATTTACCTGGCTATTGCCGGGTGATTTGGAATCGCCATATCGCTGAGATGAGTGAGTTATCGCGTATCGAACGAGAAATCTTGATGGCTTTAGTGGATGTGGTTGAGTTTGCTGTGCGGCGCGTAATGCGGCCTCAAAAAATAAACTTAGCTTCATTGGGTAATCAAGTTCCACATCTTCATTGGCATGTGATCCCCCGTTTTGCCGATGACCCCTATTTTCCTGATTCGATTTGGTCACCGCGGCATCGCGATACGACTCATGCCGTTCTCAAGTCGCGACGTGAGCTCGCTAAGGGGATTCCTGAGGCGATCCGTTTGGGGATTGCCGATTTGGCGTAACCCTTAATCATTAAATTAGTCGCCGTATTGACTCAATGTATGCGTGTGCGTCTAAACCTTGGCCATTGCGCTGAGATTCCCAAAGAGCACGCCCCAAGCATTCCATCATTTGATGATGAGCTTCATGCTCAGAATCTAATTTACGACTCAGTTGCTCGGCAACTAACTTGATTCCCGGAGGCTGATCAATTGAAATTTGCTCGCTGATGGATAAGTGCATGGATAAATGCAAGAAGGGATTAGTTTGTCCTTGTTCAGGGGTAAATTCTTGGACAAGCGCTTCATTGTTCGACAAAATAGCGTGATACTCGGGGTGGAGCTTAATCCATGAGCAGGCCATCATCTCAAGGGGTGTTAATACACTTCCAGTCAATTGTTTATGCCAGGCATTGCAAAAGAATTGCCGAACCTCATCGCGACTTGGATTAAACAGCGCCACGTATTTTTCCTTGATTGGTTTTATGTCGATAAGAGCATAAAGGCTCAACGATGCATTGTGCACAATCCGGATTGCGAGCCTTACACACATAGCGGCCATGCAAAATCAGCCAATGATGAGCATCGACCTGGTAGTCCTTGGGAATTCGTTTCATGAGTTTATTTTCAACTTGCAGAACATTTTTACCAGGGGCCAGACCTGTACGATTGGATACTCGAAAAATATGGGTATCTACTGCAATCGTTGCTTCCCCAAATGCTGTATTGAGGATGACATTGGCCGTTTTACGGCCAACACCAGGCAGTGCTTCTAGTTCGGATCGGTTTCTAGGCACTTGTCCGCCGTGACGTTCAAGTAATATCCGGCAGGTCTCTTGCAAATGCTTTCCCTTCGTCCTGTAAAGACCGATATGTTGGATATAGGGACGCACTCCTTCTTCGCCAAGTGCGAGGATCGATGCGGGAGTATTCGCAACTGAAAATAAACGACGCGTCCCCTTGTTCACCGATACATCAGTAGCTTGTGCAGATAGTAAGACCGCAGTTAATAATTCAAATGGCGAGCTGTATTCCAGTTCGGTGGTTGGCTTGGGGTTATTTGCCTTCAGTTGCTCAAAAAAAGCAATGCGCTGCTCAGGGTTCATGATGCTTATGAGCCTGATTGTTTTACACGTGCAATCGCCGCAGCAATAATTGCGCGTTTACGTTCGATTTCTTCACGTTGTGCTTGGCTTGTTGCTTGACTCTGATCCAATGCGGCTAATTTGGCTTTGGCTTTAGTGGCTAATCGCTCCTCTTGGTCGCGCTCTTCGCGTTCGAACCGATTTAAATGGGATTCATAGCGAGCTCTTGCTAGATCTGCCTGAGCGGGAGACCAAGCATTCCAACCAGTTTGATCTCCTGTCACATTTAGCATGTGAATGCAATCCACTGGACAGGGGGCAACGCATAGGTCACAGCCAGTACACCACTCAGGAAGCACGCTGTGCATTTGCTTAGATGCGCCAACGATGGCATCGACGGGGCATGCCTGAATACACAGCGTGCAGCCAATGCAGGCTTTTGGATCGATCCAAGCAACTGGACGTGGCCGTTCAACTCCGCACTCTGGGTTAATGGTGCGAGTCTCATCATCTAACGGGTAATTCAGGATTTGGCTAAGACGAATGATTCCTTCTACACCACCCGGGGGGCAGCGATTGGGTTTTTCGCCCTCAGCAAGGGCCTCTGCATATCCGCGACAATCTGGATAACCGCATTTTGTACACTGCGTTTGTGGAAGCGTGTCTTCGAGTAGGTCGGCAAGCGTAATTGAAGGCATGGACTTTCAATCCGATGCAATTTAATTCGCGTCTTGATTGCTTGGATTGGATCGGTGGTGAGCCCGAATAAATTGCTGGATACGGGGATAAACTTTATTGCGCCAGCGACTTCCAGAGAAAATACCGTAATGTCCGGCACCACTCACTTCGTAATGTTCTTTCCTCGATTCCTCAATGCCTTTACATAATTTGTGGGCCGCTCGCGTTTGACCGCTGCCGGAGATATCATCCATTTCACCCTCGATTGTCAGTAAGGCTGACTGCAAGATATCCTGTGGTTTAACGAGCTCGTTGCCAACCATCCAATTCCCATTTGGCAAGGCGTAGTCTTTGAAGACAGTGCGAATGGTATCTAGGTAATAGTGAGCATCCATATCCAGTACTGCGTTGTATTCGTCATAAAAACGGATGTGGGCTTTTGCATCCTGCTCGTCACCACGAACTAAGTTTTGAAAATAATCCCAATGCGATTGAAAATGATTGCTTGGGTTCATGGCAATAAAACCCATGTGCTGCAAGAAGCCAGGGTAGACGCGTCGTCCGGCGCCAGGATGAGGCGGCGGTACGTTGTAGATCGTATTCGCCTCAAACCATTCAATTGATTTACTCATCGCCAGCGAGTTCACTGCGGTCGGTGATTTGCGAGCATCAATTGGGCCGCCCATCATCACTAAGGAGCGTGGTGTACTTTCACCACGTGAAGCCATTAATGAGATGGCGCCGAGAACCGGAACAGTTGGTTGGCACACAGAAATCACATGAAGATTTTCAGCACCAATATGACGAACGAAATCTTCAATGTAATGGACGTAATCATCTAAACCAAATACGCCTTGGTCGTTTGGAACCATCCGCGCATCAATCCAATCGGTGATGTAAACCTTGTGATCTTGCAACATCGTGCGAACGGTATCGCGCAATAAGGTAGAGTGATGGCCGGAGAGAGGAGCAACAATTAAAACAACCGGGTCTTGCTTCATTTTGGAGATGACTTCGACATCATCCGAAAAACGCTTAAAACGAACTAGATTACAAAACGGTTTAGCAACGGTAGTCAATTCTTGGACGACCACCTCTTTGCCATGTGCATTGACACTGCGAATTCCAAATTCAGGTTTCTTATAGTCTTTGCCAAGACGGTGGAGTAGTTCATAACTCGCTGCCAGACGCTCCGCACCTGGCACCAGGGAGAGTGGGTTGGCTGGATTAACAAAAGTCTCAGCGGTTGTTTTTGCCCACTCCGTTAAGGGTTGCAATAATGCTTTTTGGAAATCGTAGATTTGATAAAGCATTGAATACTCTCCAGAACCAACAAAGAACCCTATTTTGACATGAGAACCCGGGCAATGGCCTGAGCAACCCGATCTATATTTTTACTATTCAAGGCTGCAACGCAAATACGTCCAGTGGATAAGGCGTAGATGGCATCCTGCTCTTGGAGTTTTGCGACTTGATCAGCAGTCAATCCCGAGTAGGAGAACATTCCCCGTTGCGCTTCAATAAATGAAAAATCGTGCGATATTCCAGCTGCCGCCAGTTTTTCTTTCAGGCCGTGGCGCATTGATTTAATCCGCTCGCGCATCTGGGCTAATTCATCCTCCCACATTTGACGCAGTTTAGGTGAGTTGAGCACCGTTGCCACAATCGCAGCACCATGGGTTGGGGGATTTGAGTAATTGGTTCGAATGACGCGTTTGAGCTGAGAGAGGACTCGGGCAGACTCTTCCTTATTTTGAGTCACGATGGACAAAGCCCCAACACGTTCACCATATAAGGAGAATGATTTGGAGAAAGAGCTCGATACAAAAAAGGACATTCCTGAATCCGCAAACATGCGTACAGCGGCCCCATCTTCTTCAATGCCATCGGCGAAGCCTTGGTAGGCAATATCTAAAAATGGAATTAACTGTTTTTGTTGGCAAATTGAAATAATCGTTTTCCATTGATCCTTCGTGAGATCGGCACCCGTTGGATTGTGACAACAGGCATGCAAGATGACCAAAGTTTTTGCTGAAAAAGACTCCAAGGATTTCACCATGCCATCAAAGTCTACGCCGCGTGTTTTGGGGTCAAAGTAGGTGTAATCCAAAACCGTGTATCCCGCAGCCTCAAAAATGCCACGATGATTTTCCCAGCTCGGCGAGCTAATTGCTGCTTGTGAATTCGGCTCAAGGCGTTTTACAAAATCTCCACCGACGCGCAGGGCACCAGTACCACCAAGGCACTCTGCGGTGACCACTCGGCCGGCTTGAATTAAGGCCGAATCTTTACCAAATAGTAAGTTTTGGACGGCTGAGTTATAGGGATTCGGTCCTTCAATCGGAATGTAGGCGCGTGGCGATTCTTTGGCAACCACTTCTTTCTCGGCTTCGAGAACAGCACGCAAGAGCGGGACTTTGCCCTCGTCGGTGTAGTAAACCCCCACCCCTAAATTTACTTTGTCTGGTCTTTGGTCGGCGGTATAGGCCTCGGTTAGGCCAAAAATTGGATCTTTGGGGGCAAGCTGGACAGAGGAAAAGAGGTTCATGTTGGAAATATCAATTAGTTGTTGTAAATCAGGCTCTTAGAAGCAGTTGGTGGAATTGGAATAAAAACGGCAAAATTGAAGATTATTTGTAAATCGCTAGGTGATTCATCCTTAGCCATAAATGATAGCCGAGATGCCAAAGCTCACCCCAAAATCAAGCAGCAAAAAAAAGAAGCCAGAAGCCATGGCTCTTACCGATCCAGCGGGGGTTGCAGAGGATCTTCCTCTGAAGATGGAAGAACCACTAACTCTCGATGAATCGAAGTTTGTTCGTTTCCCAAATTCACCCTATCAGCTCTATCAGCCGTTTCCTCCGGCGGGAGATCAACCGGCAGCGATTGATCAGTTGTGCGAAGGACTAGAAGATGGATTGCTCTTTCAAACTTTATTAGGAGTTACCGGTTCAGGCAAAACGTTCACGATGGCGAATGTGATTGCGAGGATGGGGCGCCCCGCGATTATTTTTGCCCCAAACAAAACACTCGCTGCGCAGTTGTACTCCGAGTTTAGGGAATTCTTTCCTCGCAATGCCGTCGAATATTTTGTGAGTTATTACGACTACTATCAGCCCGAAGCCTACGTTCCTCAGCGCGACTTATTTATCGAAAAGGATTCGTCGATTAATGAGCATATTGAGCAGATGCGCTTATCTGCTACGAAAAGTTTATTGGAGCGCCGAGATGTGGTGATTGTGGCAACGGTGTCGGCTATTTATGGTATTGGCAACCCTGGTGATTACCACAGCATGGTATTGACCTTAAGGCCTGGCGACAAATTAAGTCAACGGGATATTGTGACGCGACTCATTTCTATGCAGTATGAGCGCAATGAAATGGACTTTCAGCGAGGTATTTTTCGGGTCCGCGGTGACACAATTGATATTTTCCCGGCCGAGCACAATGAGTTGGCAATCCGCGTTGAATTATTTGATGATCAGGTTGAGTCACTTCATTTCTTTGATCCATTAACCGGAAAGATTAAGCAGAAATTACCGCGTTTTACGGTCTACCCGAGTTCGCATTATGTGACTCCGCGAGAGACTGTTTTAAGGGCCATTGAAACCATTAAAGCGGAGTTACGAGAACGCTTAGATGAGTTTGTCAAAGGCAATAAATTGGTGGAGGCTCAGCGTTTAGAGCAGCGCACCCGATTTGATCTTGAAATGCTCTCTGAACTCGGATTTTGCAAGGGTATTGAAAACTATTCGCGGCATTTGTCGGGGGCAAAACCGGGTGAGGCGCCACCCACCTTAGTCGATTACCTTCCCGAGGACGCACTCATGTTCTTAGATGAGAGCCATGTTTTGATTGGGCAACTCAATGGGATGTACAACGGCGACCGCTCACGCAAGCACACTTTGGTGGAGTATGGCTTTCGCTTACCATCGGCAATGGATAACCGGCCTTTGAAGTTTCCGGAGTTTGAGACCAAGATGCGCCAAGCAATTTTTGTCTCAGCAACTCCAGCCGATTATGAAAACCAAAAAACAGGTCAGGTCGTTGAGCAGGTCGTTCGACCGACTGGATTAGTCGACCCGGCAATTGAGGTCCTTCCCGCCAGCTCTCAGGTGGATGATTTACTGGGTCAAATCCATGAGCGCGTTAAAGCGGGTGAGCGTGTACTGGTCACCGTGCTGACCAAGCGAATGGCCGAGCAACTGACCGAGTATTTGGCTGATAACGGCGTCAAAGTACGTTACGTTCACTCGGATATTGATACGGTCGAGCGCGTTGAAATTATTCGGGATCTACGTTTGGGTGTTTTTGATGTCTTGGTTGGCATCAACTTATTGCGAGAAGGTCTTGATATCCCCGAGGTATCGCTTGTCGCAATCTTGGATGCGGATAAAGAGGGATTTTTACGAGCCGAACGGAGTTTGATTCAGACCATTGGGCGGGCAGCTCGTAATGTTCATGGCAAAGCAATTTTGTATGCCGACAAAATGACCGAGTCCATGAAAAAAGCAATGGGTGAAACGGAGCGCCGCAGAAATAAGCAAATTGCGTTTAACTTGAAGCACGGCATTCAACCCAAAGGGGTTCAGAAGCGGATTAAAGACATCATTGATGGCGTCTACGATGTTCAAGAAAAGCGCGTGGAGTTGCAAATTGCGCAGCGCAAGGCGCAGTACGAGATGATGAGTGAGCGGGAGTTGGCCAATGAGATCAGTCGCCTCGAAAAGCAAATGATGGCTGAGGCCAAAAATCTTGAGTTTGAGAAAGCTGCTGCGACGCGGGATCAGATTGCTAAAATTAAAGAGTTGGCATTTGGTGCGCTTGCTAAAGATTCGATATAAATCAAGCGCTTATCCTTTTTTATCCCCCCATTACCCCTATGGCTTATTCCCGATAAAAATACTCGGGAATATGTTATACTTGACCTAAATTGTCAGGTATTACCTGCCTGGCAATCGCTGTCCATATCAACCCACAACCAAGGTGATTTATGAGACTTACTACTAAAGGTCGTTTTGCTGTAACTGCAATGATAGATTTGGCCCTGCGTGAAGCGCATGGCCCTGTAACCTTAGCTGGAATTAGCCAGCGCCAGAAGATTTCTCTTTCGTATCTAGAGCAACTCTTTGGAAAATTGCGTCGCTTTAATATTGTGGAGAGCACACGCGGACCCGGTGGCGGCTATACCTTAGCTCGCAAGCCAGAGGAAATCAGTGTGGCCGACATTATTGTGGCCGTCGATGAGCCCCTAGATGCTACTCAGTGCGGTGGCAAAGGGAACTGCCACAGCGAGGAAGATACGCATAGTCGCTGTATGACCCATGACTTATGGACTAATTTGAATGCCAAGATGGTTGAGTATTTAGACTCGGTCACCTTGCGCGATTTAGTGAAACAGCAAGAGAGTCGCGGCGTTGTGATTGCAGATATGCGCGAGAAAAAAGTGCGCGTTGAGCCTGCAAAACTGAAAAAGACAGCAGTGGCTGCGGTGACTAAAAAAGAAGAGGCTCCCAAACGGCCTCTCATCAACTCAGTATTTAATTTAGCAAGACAAGGTTAAGTATGAACGCTCCACTGAAGGCTGCATTACAGCCCGTCTCCATCTATAGCCCTAAGCATTTCCCGGTCTATATGGATTACTCGGCCACGACGCCGATTGATCAGCGCGTGGTTGACAAAATGCTGCCTTATTTACGAGAGCAATTTGGTAATGCGGCCTCTCGCAGCCATGCATTTGGGTGGGCGGCCGAAGAGGCAGTGGAGGAGGCGCGGGTTGAGGTTGCCAAATTAGTACACGCCGATCCTCGCGAAATCGTATGGACAAGTGGTGCGACCGAGAGCATTAACTTGGCGCTTAAAGGTGCAGCCCATTTTTATAAAGAGAAGGGTAAGCACATCATTACGGTGAAGACCGAGCACAAGGCAACACTCGATACCTGCCGCGAGCTTGAGCGTGAAGGTTATGACGTTACTTATCTCGATGTGATGGAAAACGGCCTGATTGATTTTGCGCAGTTTGAAGCTGCCATTCGTCCCGATACCATTTTGGCATCGGTGATGTATGTCAATAACGAAATTGGAGTGATTCAAGATATTCCGCGACTTGGCGAATTGTGCCGCTCGCGTGGCGTCATATTTCATGTGGATGCTGCGCAAGCAACGGGCAAAGTTGAAATTGATCTGGAGAAGATCAAAGTCGATCTCATGAGTTTCTCGGCACACAAGACCTATGGTCCAAAAGGGATTGGCGCATTGTTTGTGCGACGCAAACCCCGGGTGCGGATCGAAGCCCAAATCCATGGCGGTGGTCACGAGCGCGGAATGCGTTCGGGAACCTTGCCTGTTCATCAGATTGTTGGCATGGGCGAGGCGTTTAAGATTGCTCGAATCGAGATGGCCGAAGAAGCCGCGCGGATTCGTAAATTACGTGATCGCTTGCTAGCTGGTCTGAAAGACATTGAAGAGGTTTATGTGAATGGCGACATGGACCAACGCGTTGCCCATAACCTCAATATCAGTTTTAACTACGTTGAAGGCGAGTCCATGTTGATGGCATTAAAAGATATCGCCATCTCTTCGGGATCGGCTTGCACCTCGGCCTCCTTAGAGCCCTCGTATGTATTACGTGCTTTGGGGCGTAATGATGAGCTTGCCCATAGCTCGATTCGCTTTACGATTGGCCGCTTTACCACCGAAGAAGAGGTAGATTTCACGATCGCTTTAGTTAAAGACAAGATTGCGAAATTGCGGGAACTTTCTCCCTTATGGGAAATGTACAAAGACGGCATTGATCTCAACACGATTCAATGGGCTGCCCATTAATAGTATTTGGTGTTCTAGACAAGGTAAATTGAAATGGCATATAGCGATAAAGTAATTGATCATTATGAAAACCCCCGTAACGTTGGTTCCTTTGCCAAGGGCGATGAGCAGGTGGGCACAGGAATGGTTGGCGCGCCGGCATGCGGCGACGTGATGAAATTGCAAATTCGCGTAAATGATCATGGCGTTATTGAAGATGCGAAATTCAAGACCTATGGCTGCGGTTCTGCGATTGCATCCTCCTCATTGGTGACTGAATGGGTGAAAGGGAAAACCCTTGATCAAGCCTTGGAGATTAAGAACTCGCAAATTGCGCAAGAGTTATCGTTGCCGCCTGTAAAAATTCATTGTTCGATCTTGGCTGAAGATGCCATTAAGGCGGCAGTGAAAGATTACAAAGACAAGCATCCTGTTAAATAAAACCGCCATGTCCATCACTCTGACTGAAAAAGCGGCTAATCACGTCAACCGCAGTTTGCAAAAGCGCGGTAAGGGCTGTGGTTTGCGCCTGGGTGTTCGTACTACG
>Ga0214921_10006390_pt1 | contig 16186 bp, 16 predicted proteins | sample LL1505_MetaG_FD_177992 | JGI IMG/M metagenome (GOLD analysis project Ga0214921, IMG submission 177992) | Freshwater microbial communities from Lake Lanier, Atlanta, Georgia, United States - LL-1505 | ecosystem: Environmental > Aquatic > Freshwater > Lake | place: USA: Georgia | collected...
CCAATTTTTATGGTAACTCTAATATTTATGGTGATTTAGGTGTTACCGGATCTTTTGGTATCACTGGACCCTCCAATTTTTATGGTAACTCTAATATTTATGGTGATTTAGGTGTTACCGGATCTTTTGGTATCACTGGACCCTCCAATTTTTATGGTAACTCTAATATTTATGGTGATTTAGGTGTTACCGGATCTTTAGGTATAACTGGACCCTCCAATTTTTATGGTAACTCTAATATTTACGGTAATTTAGGTGTTACAGGATCTTTAGGTATAACTGGACCATCTAATTTTTATGGAGATGTTGGTATTACAGGATCTTTAAAATTAAATGGAAATTTGGAAGTGTCCAAGAAAATAATTACACCAGCATATATTCACACTGTCGTTGATGCTGATAATGGAAATACGATAGGAACATTTATTGTTAATCAATATATATCAATATTAACATTAAATATAACAATTTTTAAAAATATAGTAATTGGTGTTGGTATTGATGGTCAAATAATAAAAATTGTCATAACGAATCCTGTATCATTTATTAGTTTGTTACAAATAAATGGTCAATCAATAACAAATTCAAATGCATATGAGTATTATTATGATGGAACTTCATCAACATGGATTAAAATAAATTAAAATATAATATGAATAATAGTAATAATTTATTATTAATAATATATTGTTTTAAGTAATTGAAAATTAAGTATTGATACCAGACACTTCAGATACTGGTTTATTTAGTTCTGATTGTAATTGATCATTAAAAAATTTATGTATGTCAACAGATTTGTTAAAAATATTTGTTCCGTTGTTAGTGCATCTATAAGTATTTTCTAAATTAGTTTGAATAGCAGTAATAATAGATTCTCCCTGTGCTTGTAATATTGATCTATATTGATGTGAATCACTTGCTTTAACTTCTTTCATAATATTGGTATTATAATCTCTACGTGGGACATAAGATGTATAAATACGCCCATCTTGTATTTTTGCAGGACATTTACAACATTCACCAAATTTGTTATCGAGGTTCATATATATATATATAATTAATTATAGATATTATTTTGTATTAATGTAGAGAAATTAATTCAGCAATTAATTCACCTTTATTTTTTTGTTTTTTATTATAACTTAATTTTATTTTTTTATCAATACATTTTAATCTTAAATCTTCGAGTTTTAATTTATTATATTTATTATATAATTCTTTATCATCGATGTTATTGACCATTATTGATCTGGTAATTGGTTCTACCGTTGGTTCTACTGTTGATTCAATAATTGGTTCGATAATTGGTTCGATAATTGGTTCAGTAATTGGTTCAATAATTGGTTCAATAATTGGTTCAATAATTGGTTCAATAATTGGTTTAATAGTTGGTTCAATAATTGGTTCAATAATTGGTTCTATAATTGGTTCAACAGTTGGTTCAATAGACGGTTCAACAGTTGGTTCAATAGACGGTTCAACAGTTAGTTCAACAGTTAATTCAAAAGTTGGTTCAATAATTGGTTCAACAGACTGTTCAATAATTGGTTCGTCAACTAGTTCGATAATTGGTTCTGTATTATTTTGATTTATTTTTTTTGTTTGCGTTTCTTGAAGAGAAACATCGTGTAATAATATAGATATACTATTTGAATATTCTCCTTTAATTGGAACAAATGCATCGTTCGAGATATTATTCAATAAACACGAAACAAACGGCGCCATAATTGGATTTATTTCGTTATGTTCGTCATTATTCATTAATTCGGTAAAACTAAGACTTGTATTTATATCTTGATATTGTTTAATTAGATCAGTTTTTAGATCTAATAGAATTTTTTTAGTTTCATTTTCGTTTTTCATCCTAAAAGATGAAGAAGGTAAATCAAACGTTGTTTTTTGATTTTCGTGTTTAATTGTGTTAAGATCATTATCAAACATAATTTCGTCGTCATCATCATCATCATTATTTGAACTACTAGAATAACTATATTCATCATCATTATTATTATTATTATTATTATTATTATTATTATTATTATTATTGAGTTGTAAAGGTGTAATATAGCATATATTTTCATTACATAATAAAGTTGTTTGTGATGGTTGGTTATTATTAATTATTATATCAGTAGGATGTGTTTCAAAATATTGAGAAATTGATTTAGTAACATCGGGATTATTATCAGTGTTAAAATCGAGAGGAGTTAGAGTCAAAGTATTATTATGGTTATTATTGTCAATTAAATGATTAGATTGATTAGAACTGATAAGTAGTTGATTATATTTAGATGTAATATTATTTAATTGATTGGTAACAGATGTTAATTTTTTAGTGGTAGTATAATATTGGAACAAAAAAAATAAAAAGAGGATAATAATTCCGATAAATAATAATTTAGAATTCATTAAATAATTAATTAAAAAAAAATATAAATTATAACTCAATGAAAAAATAAAAAAATTATATAGAAATTTCAATTAAATAAAAAATTTATATAATTAAAAAAAAAAATATGTTATAGTATTATATATATATTATAATGTTTGATCTCAAAAATGTTGATGTAAAATCCCTTCGTACCGACCTTGTCAAAAACGCGACCATTCTTGTTTTAGCCAGACTTCTCAGCTTTTATTTGGTCGAGAATGCAGGAAGCACTCCTGATATTATGGGAGCATTTGATCCTAAATGGGTATATGGATTAGTGTTTACTCTACTTGGTTTCGTGTTTTTCCATGTTGTAGTGAATCCCACTCTATCTAAAATGGAATAAAACCAGATTAATATAACAATATTATTAAAACAATTAAATTATATATTTACAATATAATTTAATATAATAGATTAAAAGAGCAATAATATATTAAAGTTTATAAACGATATTAATTATTAAGTCGGTCATTAATGTATTCTGTATTAATTTGGTCTTGCGGCATAATTTTACGAGAAAAATCCCAGTTCATTAAATTTAATGGTGCTTTAGAATCAACTGGTTGAGGATCTGGCATAACATCTGTTTTACATTTAGAAGTATTTTTATCAGTTGGTTTCCATCTATTAGTATTAAGAACACTATATTTAGACATATCCCAAGATGCATAAACTCCGTCGCCTCCAGATCCCATAGGTATATAATTATCTAATCTTAATTGTGAATATCCCATATCACCAAAATAGTCATCCGCATAATGTAACATACCATTTTTATCTAATATACGTCTATTTTTAAGAAATTTAGTGATTGCTTTATCAGCAATATCTTCACAATTACAAGCATCTGCTTTATTATCAATAATTGTATTAGTTATAATAGAATTTGTAGAAGGTAATCCATTTGGCAATAATTCGGGAGACGCAACATTATCTTCTTTAGTAATTTTATTTTTGATTTCATTAATTATATTAGATATCATAGAAGGATTAGAAGGTGGTGCCATTGAAGATGAATTCATAGATGGTTCAGGATTAGATATAGGATTAGATCTTTCTTGATTTTTTTGTAGTGTTTCCATAATAACGTTATCAGAAACAGGAACATTATTAGCGGCGATAGATTCAACAGGGAATTGGTTCAATGTATTTGAAACAAATGGCACTGAATCATTTTTTGTTGATATGCTATTTATAGGAACAATATTGGATGTATTAGTTGATACTGGTGGTAACACTTCACTTGGTTTAACAGTTGATAATTCTTTATTTGACAAAATAGTATTAGAAATATTTGATTCAGCAATTGCTTCTTTAATTGCATTTTTTAATATTTCTGAAGATGGAAGTATTTGAGTTTCATTCATACCACCAGAAGTTTGTCCAATAATAGATGGTGGTGTTTCAGTAAAATTTTCAAATAGGACGTTAGGTTGATCAAGTAGGAAAACGATAAGTATAACAATAGAGGTAAGGATGAAAGGATTTTTACCGGGTAAATTGTCTTGAGGTATTTTAGATATCAATAAAAATAAAATAATGATAATAATTAAATATTTAATTAATTTGTTATCGAGTTTAAAGTTCATTATTAATTATATAAATAATAGAGATATTAAATTATAAATAATTAATGTTAAAATAATTATTCACTAATTTATAATTATTCACTAATTTCACACTCATCTTTTTTACCAGTTACAATCGTTTCGAAAACAAGTGAGAAAAGAATGAATATACTAATAATAGAAGCAATTAGGAATGCATGTGAATTTTTATTATGTAAAAAAGAAATCATAAAATCACGACTATAATTCATTGTAACTAAATCAAAATAGATGGAAAATCCAATGATACTAAGAATTGCAACAAAAAAAGATTCTTGTATAATGGACTTGATATCAATATTTTTACATTTATATCTCAATTTATAAATTGATTTCAATAATAATTGGAAGATAAAAATACCTCCAAATAAATAAAATTTATCTTTAATAAGATTGGTGTGATCGAGACCAGGAACTCCAATAATCAGAGAAATATAAATAAAAATAAAAATCAATAATGTATTTGTAACAATGTTCATTAAATATATAGATATAAGATATAATAATTTTATTTTTTTTTGAAAATTAATAATAATATAATAACAATTAACAACAATACAATGATACCATACATATATAATATGATAAATATATATGGTTTTAATCTATTATATGCTTTAATAATAGCAGGATTAATAATATCATTTTCTAATTTATTTTTAATTTTATCATCATTAGATATTTTATCAACACAATTATCTATTATATTATTAAATATTTTTGACATTAATAATATATAGACAATTTATGATATTATTTTCCTTATTTTTTATTATATTTATTTTTATAATATATAAATTTATTTCTATTAAAGAACATTTTTTTATATCAACAAATTTGAAACAATCATCTAAACCATTCAATAAAATTCATATTGACCTGTTCCATTCCGTTTTTAATTCATATAATCCATATATAACTAATAATAGTACCATAAAAAATATTTTAAGTTCTAAATGCTACGTAAAATATTTAAATAATTTTTTATTATATGATGAAAAACCGTGGTTACGTACATTATCATATGGAAATATAATAAAAAATATAAATAATATAGGTATATTATTTAACATAAATAATATAGATGATACATACAACATACAAATGTTACAACAAAAATATATTAATAATTTTGTTAATATGGCATATTTATATTCCAAAAATAATAATCCACGATATTTTTACTATAATGATATTATAAAAAAATATACATTTTATGATGTATCTATCATAATTAATTATATAATTAATGCTCTTAACAATAAATCAAATGACGATTCTCGTTGGATTGAAATTGTATTGTCAATATTTATTAATAATAATATTATATATTTTATGGATAACTTTAATATATCTCCAACAGATGATAAATATAATACAATATTAGTATTTGCTACATATATTTTAAGTGAATTAATTACTTATAATAAGTCAATATTTAGTAGAACAGTTACGAATAAAATAGAAAGTGAAGGTTCTATTATAAACCAAATGATTAATTCTGAAAATCGTTCCTTCTATGGTGAAGTTGAAAGAGATAATATAAATATTACGATAGAATCGTCATTATATGAGATTAAAAATAGGGTATTTTACAATGATGATGGAAAATATTTCATTAATAATATAATATTTGACTGTAAAATATAAATAAAATATGTTGTATTAATATTATAAATTATATAAAATGTTGTATTCTATTAAATGGTACCATATTGTTATTATATTTTCTTTCCTTTTTCTTATTTATTATCATTTTAATTACTGTAAATTGGAACAGATGACTGATGAAAATACAATAAAAAAACAATCAGATTTGAATGTTGAACAAAAGAATAGTTTCATAAAAAAAGGAACAGTAATTTTATTTTATGCTGATTGGTGTGGTCATTGTAAAACATATAAACCAATATGGGAACAATTAAAATTAGATAATAAAAATGTCTATGATTTTAGAGAGATTGAACACACCGATTTTATGGATTGTCAAAAACAAATAAATGAATGTAATTCACAGATACAATTAGGTTATCAGGATGCTCCTTCATGTCTTAAAAATGTTAATAAATGTGACATATTAAGAGATATTATACCATCATTAGACAAAATAACGGAATTAATACAATCAATTAATGGATATCCATCATTAGTATATGTAACTAAAAACAAAGATGGTCCTCAGATATATAGAGTAAGAAATAGATTTGATTTAATAAATGAAATAAGTGATTTATAAATAAATAAATAAATAAATATATTAATAGTATCATATGGACACAATTAATATTAAGTTTTTTAAAAACACAAGTCAAAAAAAATTATATAGGCTATCTGATGGTAATAATAAACCTATATTCCTTAAATTTTTTAACGTTCGATTACCATTCAATCCACAGTTTTTTAATAATAATTTTTTTATTAATTCTGAATTATTTGAAAAAGATCTAAATTATGATGATAATATTTCTTTAATTAATAAATTTGAAGATGTTATTAAGAATAATGTAGGTGATGGTATGAAAAAGAAGTCATTTTATAGTATAATAAAGGAAAGGGAAATAAGTAAACATTTGAAGGTGATGTTAAAACGGGATTCAAAAGATATACTATTAACTGCAGACAATATAGATATCAAAAAATTGTCAGAATACCATAAATCAGGTCATAGATATGATATAGTAGTAAATCCTGAAATTTTATGGGAAAATGATGATTCATATGGTATTATATATTATATGTATATGATTGAAGTTAGATTAATTGATAATTAATAATTAATAATAAATAATTAATTATTAATTAATATTTGGTTTAATAATTTGGATAATTTTATTGATGTTTATACATCAGCTTTTTTTGATTTTTTTGGTTTATCGGATTTAGGTTTATCGGATTTATTATTTGAATCTTTATTATAGATTGGTTTGCCTTGTTGTTCTTTCATTTTTCGTACATTTGCGAGAATTGCTTTGAATTCATCCATACGAGACATTAATCCTTTCATAATTTTTTGATCTTCCATATATTTCTGCATCAATTTAGCTCTCTCTAAATTACTGGCTTCTGGATTCTGTTCTTTTACCATATTATATAGACCTGATTTGATAGCTCGTGCATCGTCTTCATTACCGGTTAATTCTTTTAATTTAGCAACAACTTGGTCGTGAATATCGGAACTTTCACTGGGTTTTGTTCGGCTATTACTACGAGAACGAGAATGAGATCTGCTATGTCTACGCATTCGTCTAAGTGGCATTGGAGCGCCACCATCTTGTTCATCATCAGCGAATTTAACAACAAATGTGGATTCAGATTGTTGAGTTGGGAGTGAATCGGCACCTCCACCCGAGAGACTGATCATATGTGATCTTTTATTTCTCTTAATATTAACAAGTTCTTTTGCGAGTTCTTTAATAAAACGTTCAGATTCGCTCAGATCAACATTTTTCCCATCAATCATTATGTTATTAATAGATCTGTTTCTATTTACAGGTATTGAGGAATCTTCCAGATCTGACAAATTGATTGAATTATTGAAATCAGTCGATAAATGTTTCCACATATTACACGATTTACTTTTATTTTGATTTTTTCCTTCTTCTTCTGAAGAAGCTACATTTTCTCCTTTGCTGTTCTTAATTTTTAAATCAGCACCATTATTATCTAACATTTTCGCAATTTCTTCGTTTTGATTTCTAACTGCAATGTGAATTGGTGTATCACCTCTGTTATTTTGGTGATTGATAATTTGACTGACATTTGAACCATTAACAAGAGATGTTAGTGTTTTTATGTCGTTTTTTAATACGATGTGATGTAGTAGGTTATTACCATCATTGTCAGTAGAATTGATAGGACCAGAATTTAATTTATAATCAAAAACAATTCGAATTGCTTCAGGATTATTTAAATATAGTTTTATTATATCTCTCGAAAAATTTCTGTTTTCACTTGTCATTATTAAATATATATATATTATAAAAACAATATATTTTTTTTAATTTAGATAAAATAAATATTAATATTTATTTCAATTTTTATTTATTTTATCTATCTTAATAATATAATAATTTAATGTTTCGAGATAATTTTTGTATTTTAATTTTAATTGCAGTTATTGTTTTTCTATTATATACTATGAACAGACAATCTGTTGAAGGATACGACAATGCTTCTTCTTCTGCTTCAGCTGAACTTCTTAACAATCTTGTCAAAAACAAAACTGCTGCACCAAACATCAATTCACAAATAATTGACTCTGTTGGACAAAAAATCGCTGAAAATACTAATAAAAATTTAGCATCTCTTTCCGCTCCTCCTTCTGAAACTACTAATCTTAATACCCTACCTCTTGACATCTTCAAAGAACAACCACAAGTTGAAAATATTGTTCCAGGACCTAACCCAACTAAATTTCAAGGAGCCTCCCTCAATGCACCTTCCACCTTCAACTATGATAAACTACAAAATGCCGTTAATAGTAATCTCAATTCTGGTGATCTTTTACCTACCGATAATGACGTTAATGAATATAATGTTAATAGACCTACCATCAATTATTATGATGCCAATTTAACTATTAACACACCTGACAAAATCGGAGTCGACACTCAAGGTAGTTCTAAGAAAAATGCATCTCAAGATCTAAGAGGAAATATCCCTTGTCCTAAATTTGTTATCTCCCCATGGAACAACAGCACTATTGATCCTGATACCAATCTTAAAAGCATGTATGCTTAAATTTTATAACTTTATTTCTATTATATATAAATATAAATATATATATATATAATATATACAATATGACTGATACAATCACATATTATCCATTTAATGAACCATTATTATTTATTAAAACTTCTATTTTTGTTTTTAATTTTATTAAATTATACATTAGGACCAAATATTGTAATAAAAAATTAAAAAAATATCATCATCTTAATAAATAATATTATAGGAAATTATTAAATAAATATTTTAGGAAGCATTATTATAATATATTTATGGAAATCAATAAAATTAATATAGATAATCTTGATAATGATATTTCAAACAAGGATCTACATATTTTAAATGATAATATTACTGCATTATCATCTTATAAAATTGTTGATAAAAAAACGTATAAATCTAAACCTAAAGAAGAATATATTAGTCCAATTAACACATCAAATGCATCTATTGTAGATGTTAATGCGGTTATAAAAGAGGTAGATGAAGATGAAGATGAAGATGAAGATGAAGAAACAGAATATGATGTTGATTTATTAAAGAAGATGGTAATAAGATGGATTAAATTAGATGATAATATTAAAGAGTGTAATAAACAGGCGAAAGAGATAAAAGATGAGAAGACACAAATAGAATCCAAAATATTATTATTTATGAATAACAGTGATACGAATGAGATACAAGTGAAGGATGGTAAATTAGAGAAAAAACGTGGAGAAAAGAAAGAGTCGATTAATGAAGAATATATTAAGAAATGTTTAGTAAAATCATTTGATGATGTTGAGATGATTGATAAATTAACAAAAATGATATTAGAGAATAGAGAGATAACAGAGACATATAAACTGGCAAGAAAATCGGCAGTAAAAGGGAAAGGAAAGGCACCAAAAAAACAATAAATTTAAAAATATTATATATTATCATTATATATGTTAAAATATAGTAGTTTTAGAGAATTTCCATTTTATGAAATGGATGGTCCATCATCTCGGACCAATAATAAAAATTCTAATAATAAATATCAAAAATATATTGATAAATTGAATGAATATTATAGTGATAATTATTATATTCAGAACATAAGAGTATTAAAAAATTTCTTTGATGAGGAAAAATATACTTTAAAAACAAAATATAGATTGAATCAAGATATATTAAGAAAAATGTTTGAAATAACAGATTCAGATTATAATATATTAGAAATAAATGAAACATGGATAGGTGAAAAATTTATAAATGAAGATAATATGAATGATGGTATTAATGAATGGTTTATTAAATTAAAACAAAAAATTGATCTTACAAAATTAGATTATATAGGTGGAGGGAATGATAATTTAAATAGTAATTTGGTAGATTTTCTTGGTCCAAAATATACTCCAGAATATTTAATAAGATATGATCATCAAAATAAAAAATATAAAGTGCCAATAGTTGTAATAAAAAATGGTAAAATGTATGATAAGATCTGGTATCATACAGAAAATCCAAATATATATGTTAATGAAATATATACATACATTAAATATTATATAAATCATTATTTTAAACAAGATGATAACAAGTATTTTATTAAAAATATTATGATGACTAATGATGGTTGGTATGTTAATATTAATATTTAACTAAAATCGAGATCAACCGTAACAGTAGCAGGTTTAGATACAGTAATAACTGGACTTCTATCTAAGATGATTCTTGGACTGATAGATGGGATAAATGATGGAAAATACACACGAGGAGTATCTAAATAAATATCAGAATACCAATAATAACTGATAGGATCGACCAGAGTAGGTGTGAAAAAAGATGGGAAATATGGATTAACATATGGATTAATATATGGTGGTGGTATTGATTTAGTTGATCTATTACGAGGGAACATAACACTTTCTTCATCATCTAATTCTTCTAATAATCGATCAAAAGATTCAGATTCGGAGTCATGGCGTTCTTTTTTTGATTCGTTTTTAGCTCCACCACTTAAATTGGATCCGTCTTCAGTTTGATCAATATCAGTTTTTTTTTCAAGTTTACCGAGAACATGTTTAATAGAATTACCAAGATGTGAGTAATCTACTTTACCAGAATGAGTAGAAATAGTAAATACAACTTCTTTGTTTTCTTTAGGAACTTCTTTTACTTTAAAATTATAGTAAACAGCGTCACTACCTCCTAGTTGTGTTTTGTTTTTTTTACTACTTAGTTTTTGGATAGTAAATATCATTTTTGACTGTGCATTACTAAAAAATGGAGAAATTTTATTATAAATCTCTTTAGCAGCTAAAGCGCTATTGTCGGCTTCAACTATGGTGTTCAATGAACCAACGATAATAGGGTTAACAAGTGCATATTTATGAACCATTATATATATATAATATATACTATTATAAAAAAAATGATTGAAATTTTTATTTTTAAAGTATATAAATATTAAAGATTTATAATATTTATTATGAATACTATTCCTTCTAAAAATAATAACGCAGCTTCCCCTTCAACCAATCCAGCTATTCTTGGACCTAATGAAACTATTACTCCCGGATATGCTCTTGAAATTAAAACTTTACAAATTTCAGCATTTAGAATCCTAATTGAAGCTCTTAAAGAAATTCTTAAAGATGCAACTCTTAAATGTACACCAGTATTTTTTGATAGTGATGGTGAAATTAGTTCGGCTTCCGGAATTTCTGTTGTTGCTATGAATCAAAGTACATCTGTACTTATTCGTCTTAAATTACCAGCTAAAAATTTCGAAAAATTTTATGTTAAATCTAAAAAACCTATTATGATCGGTATCAATATGATGTGTTTCTATAAACTTATTAAAACTATCAGTAATGATGATCAAATGCTAACATTGTTTTTAGAAGAAAATGATATGAACCATTTAGGTATTAAAATTGAAAATTTAGAAAAAAATACAAGCACCACTTATAAATTAAATATTCTGGATTCTGAAAATAATGATATTAATATTCAAAACTCAGAATTTGAAGCAGTCGTAACTATGCAATCTAATGATTTCCAAAAAATTATTAGAGATATGTCCAACATTTGTGATACTGTTAATATCGCTTTTGTTGATGGACCACTTAATAGAAATACACTCATCTTCTCCGGTAAAGGCGAGTTCGCTTCACAAAAAACTGTTCTACAAGCTAAAGAATCTGATACATCCGTCGATAATAAATCTAATAAAGATCTCATTATTCAAGGTGTTTATGATCTTCGTAATCTTAGTCTCTTCTCTAAATGTTCTAATTTATGCCATAATATCGACCTATATATGAAAAATAATTATCCACTCATTATTAAATATCAAATCGCTAATCTCGGACAAGTTTTCCTCGTTCTCTCACATAAATCTGTTGAAGAAAAAGATGACTCTGAATCTGATATCGAAAAAAATAATGATGATGATATCCATGCTGATATCGAAAATTAATCAATTATAATACATCATATATCATATATTAAAAAATTGATATTTTAAGTTCTTAATGAATCCAACAATATTATGTTATTTTATATACAATCACGGTATATTAATATAATTCACATTATTACGACGATTATATCGTAATAATTCGGTTAATTAATATGCCTCACATTGTATATTTACATTTCCTTTATTTTATTTTTATAAATGAAAATGTAACCATTCTTTTATTTTTATACATCTAGTTAAGTCCAAACTAATAATAATAATAATATTATTACTAATATTATTATTATTTATTAACTATTTTTAATTCTATTTTTAAATCTATTTTTAAATCTATTTAATGTTCTGGTGTTATCGCCTGATAAATAATTTTCGAATTTACACCTTCCAAAATATCTGTGTCTATCCATTGGTTATTACTTACTTTACGATCTGATACCCAAATTTTTACAATCGTATTCATCAATTTACTCGTAATTGAAATACCATTCACTGTTCCATTTATATCTGTTTCTCCTGATGTTTTTAAAATCGATTCACATACCGTCTTATCACACATCTTTTTCCAAATACCCAATCCCGTTTCCATTGACACTTTTATACTCCAAAAACCACCATTCGAATTCGCACGATCTTCCCAAGTCGGTTCTATTCCATCTCTGAATAAATAAAGATTAATTGTTTTTATACTCGTAACCATATGAATATGTGACATTATACGTAAATATTCATCAACCGTTCTAAATGTAGCTATTTTTTTATAACCTGATAAATTCCAATCATTCGGATCATGATGAAACCATAATGTCCATGGTGTATTTAATTTAACTAAACCAAAATTATCTAAACTAACACTGTGTTTTACATCAACAACTGATTGTTGAACTGATGGTTGAACTGATGGTTGAACTGATGGTTGAACTGATGGTTGAACTGATGGTTGGATTAATGGTTGGACTAATGGTTGGATTAATGGTTGAACTGATGGTTGGACTAATGGTTGAACTAATGGTTGAACTGATGGTTGAACTGATGGTTGGACTAATGGTTGGACTGACGGTTGGACTGATGGTTGGACTAATGGTTGGACTGACGGTTTGACTGATGGTTGGACAAGTTTTTGAGGGGATGGTGGTTGAATTTGTGGTTTGGAAATAGTTGGCTCAAATTCATTAGCTTCTACATCATCCATTAATAAAAGTGAATAAAGATTAAAATTACTGGATGTTGCTGTAATATTTTTTTGGTCCTTTTTATTTGTTTTAGGTACATTTTTTGTGTTATACTTGCTCATATGTATGATATATTAATATTATATAGTTTTTATATCACTTATAATTGGAGGTATATACGATATATTATATATAGATATGGTATTGTCGGCTTATATAATAATAATTGAAATTATTACCAATTGATAATAATAATATAAAAATTATTTATATATTATTATTATAACATGAACTATGAAATACTCAATCAATCAGTGCCAATTAATAGAATTGAATTTCAGGTATTAACAAATAAACAGGTTAAAAACATGTCAGTTGTTAAATCAGATATTCATGGTATTAATCAGACTGATATTATAACTGATGGTCAGGCAACACGTGGCGGTTTATTAGATACAAGACTTGGAACAACAGATTTAGGTGTATATTGCGCAACATGTGGTTTAAATTCAAGTAATTGTTATGGACATAGTGGTCATACAGATCTTGCTGAACCAGTATTTCACTTTGGATATTTAGATATAGTTAAGAATGTTTTAAGTTGTATTTGTATTAGATGTGCAAAATTATTAATTTACAAATCTGAAGATGAAATGAAAGATATTTTAACTTCAACAAAGAAAGGTAAAAATAGATTTGCTGAAATCAAAAAATTAACAAATAATGTTACATATTGTGCAAGAACAGATCAAAATTGTGGTGTGCCTGTTGCTAAAATTAAGAAAGATGTTAAGAAAGGATCTGGTATTATTCAAATTATTGCTGAAACAAATCTTCAATCTAATGGTAGTGAAGAAGGTTCTAATACTTTAGGTGGTGATAAGAAGAAAAAGATTCGAGAAATATTAACACCTCGAATGGTTTATGATATATTGAAAAATGTGAGTAATGAGGATTATGCTATAATGGGATTTGATCCATTAATTTGTAGACCTGAGAATTTTATTATTAAGATTTTCTCAATTCCTCCAATTACGATTCGTCCATCTGTTAAAATGAGTATGTCAACAACAAATTATGAAGATATGTTAATTAGTAAATTAGTGGACATTGTGAAGATGAATATTCGTATTAGGAAACAAATGGACAAAGATACAAGTGGTGAAAAACCAAAATATTTAGATGATAATATTGCATTATTACAATATCATATTGCAACATATTTTGATAATGAAAATATGAGTTTACCTAAATCTGAACAAAAATCTGGTGGCAAACCTACCAAATCTATTTCGGATCGTATTCGAGGTAAAACTGGACGTATCAGAGGTAATTTAATGGGTAAAAGAACTGATTTCTCGGCTCGTACTGTTATTACTTCTGATCCAAATTTATCATTAGATGAATTGGGTGTTCCAATTAAAATTGCGATGAACATTACATTCCCAGAAGTAGTTACATTATATAATATAGATGAAATGAATAAATTGGTGAAAAATGGTAGATCAATTTATCCAGGTGCTAACTCAGTTAAACCAGTAAATGTTCGAGGTGGTAAAAGCCATCTTATCGATCTTAGATACCGAAAACAAGGTATCCGATTAAAACCTGGTGATATTGTTGAAAGACATATTAAAGATGGTGATGCTGTTCTTTTTAACAGACAACCTTCCTTACATAAACTTTCTATGATGTGTCACCGTGTTAAAGTTATTAATGATGATAGACTTGCTACTTTTCGTATTAATGTGAGCGTTACAACTCCATACAATGCTGACTTTGACGGAGATGAGATGAATATGTTTGTTCCTCAACAGATCCAAACACAGATGGAAATTGCAAATATTGCGAGTGTTAGTAAACATATTATAACTCCTCGTTATTCAGGAACCATTATCAAATTAAAACAAGATACTGTTGTTGGTTCTTTCCTCATTACTGAAAAAGCTATTGATGTAAATTGGATGGATGCAATGAATATTTTAATGAATTGTAATAATATTGATCCACAAATCAAGAAACTACAAAAAGTTAATATGAATACACATAGATTGTTTTCAACTATTATCCCACCAACAATTAATTATATTAATGGTGAAAAAATAGAAATCAAAAATAGTGAACTTGTTAAAGGCACTGTTAATGGTTCTATTTTAAATGATAATATTATCGGAAACTCTTGGGATCGTCATGGACCTGCTTTAACTAAAGATTTTATTGATAATAGCCAACGTTTGGTTGTTAATTATTTCCTAACAAAAGGATTTACAACTGGTATGGGTGATGCTATTCTCCCTAAAGCTGATCGTTTAGAAATGCGTAAATATTTGGAAGAGAAAACATTAGAAATTCAACATTTGATCACAGAAATTGAAAACTTTCCAGATCTATTAGATGCTGAAACATTTGAGAAACAAATATATTCCCTTTTAACAGTTGCACAAGGAGAACTTGCAAAAATGGCTATGAAAAAAACTAATTCAGGTAATAACTTTTATGCTATGATTGAATCCAAATCAAAAGGTAATGATCTTAACTTTGGTAAAATTGTTGGAGGCATCGGTCAAGGTGTTCTTCAATTCGAACGTATTAAAAAGAAAGTTAATGGTCGCACTTTAGTCCATTTTTCACAAAATGATGATACCGCAATTGGACGCGGTTTTATTGTTAATTCATTTTTTAGTGGACTTGAACCCCATGAATTTTATTTCGATCATATGACGGGAAGAGAGGGTTTAATTGATACGGCAATCAAGACGTCAGATAGTGGCTATTTACAACGTAAGTTAATTAA
>Ga0214921_10006391_pt1 | contig 16185 bp, 16 predicted proteins | sample LL1505_MetaG_FD_177992 | JGI IMG/M metagenome (GOLD analysis project Ga0214921, IMG submission 177992) | Freshwater microbial communities from Lake Lanier, Atlanta, Georgia, United States - LL-1505 | ecosystem: Environmental > Aquatic > Freshwater > Lake | place: USA: Georgia | collected...
CAAACCCACCGTGTTGGCCGGTATCCGGGCTGGTGGATCAACCTTCATCGCCTTCCCGGGTGTTCTTCAGGCATCCAGTGGCAGATTGATGAAAGCGGCGTCAGACGCGTCCACTTACCGTTGCGGGGGCAGCGCAAGTTAGGCGTTGGTGATGCGCCCTCCTGCTTCCCGTTGAACTGCAGCCTCTGAACAAGGCTGCGAGCACCAACGTGCGGATTCTAGCGCTGCTAAGACCTACAATGGTTTGCAATGGAACAGGGCGCATCACAATCTGAACAGTTGGAGCAGTTGGTTGAGCGTGTAGAACGCCTGCTGCTGCGCCATGAAGAGCTGCAACGCACCCATGCCTTGGTGCTGGATCAAGTGGACGCCCTCAAGCACGAGCGTGATGCTTTAAAAACCCGCTTGCAAGCCGCTCGCACCCGTGTGGACACGCTGCTCAAACGACTTCCACAAGACGAACCGGTGCTGAACCACAGCACTGAAGTCAACGCCGACCAATGAAGCAGCTTGAAGTTCAAATCATGGGCAACAGCTATTTGCTGGGCTGCCCCGAGGGAGGCGAAGCGCGCTTGATGGATGCGGTGTCCAAGGTAGATGCGGCAATGTGCAAGATCAGAGACGCGGGCAAAATCAAAGCTCGCGACCGTATTGCCGTTTTGGCTGCCCTGAATTTGGCATTTGATTCGTTGGCTGCACCAAGTTACTCACCGCCCATGCCAGCTGCCCCAGCTGCTACCAATGCACCGCCATCAGTTGGCGGTCAGCTGATGGACCCTGACACGCTGAAGTCGTTGCTGCAGCGCTTGGATGCGGTACTTGGCGAAGACGGGCAGCTGCTTTAGCAAATAAGCCTCAGCAGTTTGGCTAGAGCCACATAGAATGGTCTCGTCTGCAGTCCTGCTGGACTTTAAATTCCTTGAACCAATGCTCATTGAGCCAGGGCTTGGAACATTGCTGGGTGGGTGTGATCATCTCGCGTCAGATGAACCCGAAGCCCGTGCTGACCTCGCCCACCTGAACCCCGGTTCAGGATGCGGTCTGGTGGCTACTGCAGACACCTTTAATCCAAACCATAGCCAATTTCCTGATCTTCACCACCATGATTACTCAACCACAAGTGATTCTTGAACTGCTCCTTATGGGCGCAGTCGTGGGGTTTTTAGCGGGCTTGTTGGGCATTGGCGGCGGCATGATCATGGTGCCCTTCATGACGTTTATTTTGTCTGGCGTGGGCTTTTCGCAGGAACTGGTGGTCAAGATGGCGGTAGCCACCTCGCTTGCTACGGTGTGTTTTACGTCGCTTTCGTCAGTGCGAGCGCATCATGCCAAAGGGGCCGTGCTGTGGCCCGTGGTCAAGGTGTTTGCCCCGGGCATTGTGGTGGGCTCCTGGATCGGCTCTCAAATGGCAGTGGCCATGCCCACAGCCACCCTAAGCCTCATCTTTGCACTGTTTGTAGCGTATTCATCCGTTCAAATGTACTTAGACCGCAAGCCCAAGCCCAGCCGCACTTTGCCCGGCACATGGGGCATGTTTGGCATGGGCAATGTGGTGGGCATGACCTCTTCGGTGGTGGGCGCCGGCGGTGCGTTTGTGTCGGTGCCCTTCATGTTGTGGTGCAACATCAAAATTCACCAAGCAGTGGGTACATCTTCGGCTCTAGGTTTTCCCATTGCCTTGGCTGGCACGCTGGGCTATGTGTGGGCAGGCTTGGACATGCCCGACATGCCTGAGGGTGCATTTGGCTATTTGTACCTGCCCGGCTTGATCATCATCTCCATTGCCAGCATGCTCACCGCGCCGCTTGGGGCCCGCACTGCACACCGCATGGACATCAAACCGATGAAGCGCGCTTTTGCCGTGCTGCTGATGGTATTAGCCGTTTATTTTTTATTCCGCTGATTGGGGATCAACATGAAAGTGGCGTTTATTGGTCAGCAAGACTTTGGTAAAGCCGTACTGGAAGCTTTTTTAGCCCGAGGCGACGAGGTGGTGGGCGTGTTTTGCAAGCCTGAAAAACAAGGCGAGCGCCCCGACACTGTGCGCGTTGCAGCTGAGGGCTTGGGTTTAAAGGTATTTCAGCTGCCCAGCCTCAAAGGGCACGAGGCTGAAGCCGCCATGCAAGGCCTCAATGCCGACATTGGTGTCATGGCCTATGTGCTGCAGTTTGTGCCGCAAAGTTTGGTGAACATCCCCAAGCACGGCACCATTCAATACCATCCCTCCTTGCTGCCCAAGTACCGCGGGCCCTCGTCTATCAACTGGCCTATTGCATTGGGCGAGACCGAGACAGGTTTAACGATTTTTCGGCCCACAGATGGTTTGGATGAAGGCCCCATCATCCTGCAAAAAACCTGCCCCATTGGCCCGGACGCCACTTTGGGCGATGTGTACTTCAACGCCTTATTCCCCATGGGGGTACAGGCCCTCCTTGAGGCTGCCGACTTGGTAGTGCAAGGCCAGCACCCAGAAACTCCACAAAACGAAACCCTGGCTCATTACGAAGGCTGGTTCAAAGGCGATGTCGCACAAATTGTGTGGTCGCAGCATGTGAACCAGGTGTACAACCTGATTCGAGCCTGCAACCCCGCGCCTGGCGCTTGGACGGATACGCTGGGCCCGCGTGTTTGGATTTATGACTGCCGCAAACACCTCACCCAACGTTTTGAACAAGTAACAGGCAAGCCCGGTGCAGTGGCCAAAGTGACAGAGACCTCCATCTTCATCAACGCCGCGGGCGGCACGATTGAGGTGTTGCGACTCAAGCCTGAGGGCGGCAGCAAGATGAATGCAGCAGACTTTGCGCGCGAGCATTTGAGGCTTTGATTTGAGCCTCTAAATTGAGGGCAACTTACTTTGTAAGCAAAAACCGAATCGGTGAATACCCTTGATGCCGGCCTCCTATTCAAAAAAATTGATCGCAATCAAGAAGAAATTCGCTTGGAGCATCACAATGGATGTTGAAAACAATTTTTAGGAGGCTCCATGGCACATTCAAAACATTTACTCCGCTCCTCAATCACCGCTTTGGCTGCAGGTTTGCTTATGGCTGCTGGCTGGATCAATACGGCATCAGCGCAGTGGGAGCCCACCAAGCCCGTTGAGTTTGTGGTGCCTGCAGGAACCGGCGGCGGCGCAGACCAAATGGCCAGGTTGATCCAAGGCATCATCGTCAAGCACAACCTGATGAAGCAATCGCTGGTGGTGGTGAACAAATCAGGCGGCGCGGGCGCAGATGGCTTTTTGGCGGTGAAAGAGGCTAAAGGCGACCCTCACAAAATCATCATCACGCTCTCTAACCTGTTCACCACGCCGATGGCGACAGGCGTGCCCTTCAACTGGAAAGACATGACCCCCGTAGCCATGTTGGCATTAGACCAGTTTGTGCTATGGGTCAATGCAGAGGCGCCCTACAAAACCGCTAAAGAATATTTAGAGGCCGTCAAGGCCGCTGGCCCCAACAAAATGAAAATGGGCGGTACTGGATCCAAACAGGAAGACCAAATTTTGACCGTGGGTATTGAAAAAGCCACGGGTACCAAATTCATTTACATCCCTTTCAAAGGGGGTGGAGAAGTGGCGGTGCAGTTGGTAGGAAAACATTTGGATTCCACAGTCAACAACCCAGCGGAAGCCGTGGCGCAATGGCGTGCGGGCAAGCTGCGTGCTTTGTGCGTGTTTGACGACGAGCGCATGCCCTACAAAGCCAAAGTGACCGACACCCAATCCTGGTACGACATTCCTACCTGCAAAGACGCTGGCGTGCCCACCGACTACGTCATGCTGCGCGGCATCTTCACTTCACCCGGCGTGACGCCCGAGCAGCAAGCCTATTACGTGAGCCTGTTGCGCAAGGTGCGCGAGACGCCAGATTGGAAAGAGTACATGGAAAAAGGCGCCTTCAATCAAACCTTCATGACTGGCCCAGACTTTGTCAAATGGCTCAACAACGCTGAACAAATGCACAAAACCTTGATGACTGAGGCAGGGTTCATGGCCAAGTAGGTCTTAGGCGCAGCTCTTCAAGCCGTATGCGCCCCGGCTGTTTCTCTCTTGCAGATTTCCCACTGTTGGTTGTGTTTAAACCGACAGTTCGGGCGGAGCTTTGACGATTGATTTGAAAAGGTTGTAAGTCACAAATGAGTTCAAACCCACATTCAGAAACCCATTCATCCAACACGCCAGAGGCTGAACCTGCCAAAAGCGTCGTGAGCGTGGCGGTGGTGGACGCTGCAGTTGCTGTGTTGGTGATGGTCTTGGGCGGTGTGGTGCTGTATGGCAGCCGCAAGCTTGGATCCGAGTGGACCACCGACGGCCCTGGAGCAGGCTACTTTCCTTTTTACATTGGAATCATTCTTCTCATTTCCGGTTTGGGCGTGCTGTACCAGTCCTTCAACAACCCCAAAGCCAAACAGGAAATTTTTGTGGACCGCGTGCAGATTGTCCGTGTGCTGCAAGTGCTGATTCCCGCAGTGGTCTATGTGGGAATTGTGCAGTTGTTAGGCCTGTATGTGGCCTCTGCCATCTACATCGCTCTGTTCATGGTGGTGCTGGGCAAATACTCTTGGATCAAATCCTTGGTGGCCGCTCTGGCCGTCAATATCACTTTTTTCTTCATGTTTGAAGTGTGGTTCAAAGTGCCGCTCTTTAAAGGCACCTTAGACCTGCTGAGCGGTTTGGGTTACTAAATTAATACGGAAAGTTAGATTTATATGGAAGAAATCAACGCCCTGTTACAAGGTTTTGCGGTGGTGTCCACCCCCACAAACCTGATGTTGATGGTGATCGGCATTGTGCTTGGGGTGCTCATCGGTGTGCTGCCAGGATTGGGAGGAGCCAACGGTGTAGCCATTTTGCTGCCGCTGACCTTCAGCATGAACCCAACCTCAGCCATTGTGATGCTCTCGTGCATTTACTGGGGCGCCTTGTTTGGCGGGGCTATCACCTCGGTGCTGTTCAACATCCCAGGTGAGCCTTGGTCTGTTGCCACGACCTTTGACGGCTACCCCATGGCTCAAAAAGGCCGCGCAGGTGAGGCACTCACAGCCGCTTTCACTTCCTCATTTGTAGGGGCCCTGGTGGCGGTCATCATGATCACCTTTTTGGCTCCTCTTGTAGCCCAGTTCGCACTCCAGTTCGGTCCGCCGGAATTTTTTGCGGTGTATTTGCTGACTTTTTGCAGTTTTGTGGGTATGGGCAAGGGCTCGCCCTTCAAAATTTTGGCGTCCATGGCCATTGGGTTTGGTTTGGCAGCTGTGGGTATGGACACCGTGACCGGTCAGCTGAGGCTCACGTTTGGCGTGAGCGAGCTCATGCGCGGATTTGACTTTTTAATTGCCGTGATTGGTCTTTTTGGTATTGGCGAAATTTTGTTGTCCATGGAGGAGGGGCTGAAGTTCTCGGGCAAGTCCGCCAAGATCGACCCGAAAATTGTGTGGCAAACATGGAAACAACTGCCCGTGTATTGGGTTACGTCCATCCGCAGTTCCCTCATCGGCATTTGGATGGGCATCACACCCGGCGGCGCAACCCCCGCCTCTTTTATGAGCTACGGCTTGGCCAAAAAAATGTCCAAGAACGGCGATAAGTTTGGCAAGGGTGAGGTAGAAGGTGTGGTAGCCCCTGAAACAGCCGCCCATGCTGCGGGCACCAGCGCCTTGCTGCCCATGTTGGCCTTGGGTATCCCTGGCTCCCCCACCGCAGCTGTATTGTTAGGCGGCTTGCTGATTTGGGGCTTGCAGCCCGGGCCGCTGTTGTTTGTGGAACAAAAAGACTTTGTTTGGGGCTTGATTGCCAGCATGTACATGGGCAACTTGGTGGGCCTTATTGTGGTGCTGACCACCGTGCCCTTGTTTGCCTCCATCCTGCGAATTCCGTTTTCCATCATTGCGCCCGTCATCATCGTGATTTGCGCCATTGGCGCCTACACGGTGCACAACGCCATGCTGGACATTTGGTTCATGATGCTTTTTGGCGTGGTGGGCTATGTGTTCAAAAAGCTGGACTACCCCTTGGCCCCGCTGGTATTGGCCTTGGTGCTGGGTGACAAAGCAGAAGACTCGTTCCGGCAGGCCATGTTGTTCTCTCAGGGCGACCTGAGCATCATGTTCTCTAACGGATTGGTTGGCAGCATCACCGCGCTGGCTTTGCTGATGCTGTTTTGGCCTTTGGTTGGCAAGGCCTTGGCTTACATCCGCCCCCCCAAAAAACCAGGGTTTGCAGCGGACCAGCCCGTGGATTGATCACACCGAATCCAATTGGGCTGCTTTGCTAAATCTTGCCGCGTTGCTTCAAGCGACTCAAAGTTTCGGCGGTCAAATTCAAGTAGGCCGCCAATTCTTTCTTAGGAATTTTTTCAGATAAATCAGGATGTTTGCGCAAAAAACGGTGAACACGGCCTGGCGCATCGAGCAAATGCAAGGTGATGGTGTGCGCCATGATCTCGCTCATCAGGTTCATGACGTGGTATTCGAATGTGTGTTTCAGGGTCGGGTGGCACTCCAAAAACGCAATCCACTGCGGCATGGGCAGCTTGACCACCTGAGCCCTGGTCACACACACAATGCTGTAGGGCGTGGGGGTTTTCAGGCACCAAGCGGCATAGCTGGTTTCCATGTCCCTCTCGTCCGAAAACCGCAAAATCATTTCTTTGGCTTGTTGGTTGGCCACTACCCGCTTCAGGATGCCACTCACAATAAAGTACTGCTCCATTTCGTGCACGCCTTGGTGCAGCAAATGGTCTCCCTTTTGGCAGTCCACCACCCTAAGCTGCGGCTCCAGCTCGGCAAAAGCCGAATCGTCCAGGTCTTTCAGAATGAGGTTGTGCCGAAGCTGCACGCGCAACACGTTTTTTTCAGGATGATGGTCAATCGCTGTCATAGAAAAATGCGCCTCTTGCCCCAAAAGTTGACCATGGTCAATCGTGATCGTGCCGCAAGTTCATATGATCATCTACGAACTTCGAGCTTGATGATCTCGAACATATAGCAAGCCCCCAATCAATATAAATCATTTCAATTTTCCAGCTCTTATTTTTTGACGTCTATGACCACACCCTCTACTCCCCCCACTTCAAGCGCCATGACCGACGGCTTTCATTTGGTGATTGATGCACTCAAGCTCAACGGCATCCACACCATGTATGGCTTGCCCGGCATCCCCATCACCGACCTGACCCGCATGGCGCAGGCCGAGGGCATGCGCGTGATTTCTTTCCGACACGAACAAAACGCAGGCAATGCGGCAGCCATTGCCGGTTTCCTCACACAAAAGCCGGGCATCTGCCTGACCGTATCGGCCCCTGGCTTCCTGAACGGCTTGACCGCCCTGTCTAACGCCACCACCAACTGTTTTCCCATGATTCTGATCAGCGGCTCCAGCGAGCGCGAAATTGTGGACCTGCAACAGGGCGACTACGAAGAAATGGATCAACTCGCCATTGCCAAGCCTTTGTGCAAGGCCGCCTTTCGCGTTTTGCATGCAGAAGACATTGGGGTAGGCATTGCCCGCGCCATTCGGGCAGCGGTGTCTGGCCGTCCCGGCGGCGTGTACTTAGATTTGCCCGCCAAGCTTTTTAGCCAAGAAATGGACGCTGCCGCAGGAAAGGCCAGCCTCATTAAGGTGGTAGACCCAGCCCCCCGTCAGCTTCCTGCCCCTGACGCCATTGAGCGTGCTATTGGCTTGCTTAAGGGCGCCAAGAAGCCCCTGATTTTGCTGGGCAAAGGTGCAGCGTACGCCCAAGCTGATGCGGATATTCGCGCCTTGGTTGAAAAGTCGGGCATCCCTTACTTGCCCATGTCTATGGCCAAAGGATTGCTGCCCGACACGCACCCGCAGTCCGCTGCGGCGGCACGCTCTTTTGTATTGCCTGAGGCCGATGTGGTGATGCTCATTGGTGCACGCCTGAACTGGTTGCTGTCGCACGGCAAAGGCAAAACCTGGGGCGGTAAAGACGCCAAGGCATGGGGTGGTCAAAAGTTCATCCAAATTGACATTTCCCCACAAGAAATGGACAGCAACGTGGCCATTGATGCCCCCATAGTGGGCGATATAGGTTCTTGTGTGTCAGCTCTATTGGCTCATGTGGCGCAACTCAACAAGCCACCGGCAGAGTGGCTCAACGCCATTGAGGAACGCAAGACGAAAAACGTCTCCAAAATGGCTGAGACCTTGGCCAAAGACCCTGTGCCCATGAACTTCCACAGCGCCCTGAACGTGGTGCGAGATATTTTTAAGGCCCACCCCGACACCCTGTTGGTGAACGAAGGCGCCAATGCCCTGGACTTCACGCGCAGCATTGTGGACATGTACAAACCTCGCAAGCGCCTGGATGTAGGCACTTGGGGCATCATGGGCATTGGAATGGGCTTTTCTGTGGCTGCTGCGGTGGAAACTGGTTTGCCCGTGATTGCCATCGAGGGCGACAGTGCGTTTGGTTTTTCCGGCATGGAGGTGGAAACCATTTGCCGATACAACCTGCCCGTGTGCGTGGTCATCATGAACAACAACGGCGTTTATCGTGGCACCGACGTCAACCCCACAGGCGGCTCCGATGTGGCGCCCACCGTATTTGTGAAAAACGCCCGCTACGACATGCTCATGCAAGCTTTTGGCGGTGTGGGCGTCAACGCCACCACACCTGCAGAGTTGCGCCACGGTATTGAAGAGGCGCTGCGCTCGCGCAAGCCCACCTTGATCAACGCGGTGATTGATGAAACCGCTGGTACAGAAAGCGGACGCATCAGCAGCCTCAACCCCAAAAAGGCTGCTGCAGCCTAATCCCATTTTTTTATTTCACATCACACCAACGGAGAACTTTATGTCCAGTCACAAGCCCCTCAACGGCATCAAAATTATCGACTTCACCCACGTGCAGGCGGGCCCCGCTTGCACACAGTTGCTGGCCTGGTTTGGCGCCGACGTCATCAAGGTCGAGCGCCCTGGCTCTGGCGACGTGACACGCAGCCAGTTGCGCGACATTCCTGATGCTGACGCGCTGTACTTCACCATGCTCAACAGCAACAAGCGCTCTTTGACCCTAGACACCAAAAAGCCAGAAGGTAAAGAAGTGCTGGAAAAGCTGATCCGCGAGTCCGACGTCATGGTAGAGAACTTTGGCCCTGGTGCCTTGGATCGTATGGGCTTTACTTGGGAGCGCATTCAGGAGCTCAACCCCAAGATGATTTTGGCCTCCGTCAAAGGTTTTAGCGATGGCCACCACTACGAAGACCTGAAGGTTTATGAAAACGTGGCACAGTGCGCGGGCGGTGCGGCCTCCACCACAGGCTGGTGGAAGGGTGAAAACTCAGCCCCCACCATTTCAGCTGCGGCCTTGGGCGACTCCAACACCGGCATGCACTTGGCGATTGGCATTTTGACGGCCTACATTGGTCGCCAACAAACCGGCAAAGGCCAAAAGGTAGCGGTATCGATGCAAGACGCTGTGCTGAACCTGTGCCGCGTGAAAATGCGCGACCAACAGCGCCTGGAGCGTGTGGGCTACCTGGAGGAGTACCCACAGTACCCGCATGAAATGGAAGCTTTTGCCGACAAGGTCACGCCCCGTGGCGGTAACGCAGGCGGCGGCGGCCAACCCGGCTGGATTTTGAAGTGCAAGGGCTGGGAAACCGACCCCAACGCCTACATTTACTTCACCATTCAGGGTCATGCATGGGAGCCGATTTGCGACGCTTTGGGCAAACCCGAGTGGAAAACCGACCCCAAGTACACCACTGCACAAGCGCGCCAACCGCACATTGAAAACATCTTTGCCACGATCGAGGACTTCATCAAGGACAAAACCAAGTTTGAAGCCGTGGACATCTTCCGCAAATTCGACATTCCGTGCGCACCTGTTTTGTCAATGAAAGAACTGTTGCGCGACGAGTCTTTGCGCAAGAGTGGCTCAATCGTAGAAGTGCCTCACCCATTGCGTGGCAGTTACTTTACGGTGGGCAGCCCCATCAAGTTTTCTGACTTGAAACCTGAAGTCACCGCGTCCCCCCTGTTGGGTCAACACACCGATGAAGTGCTGAAGGAACTGGGTTACAACCAAGACAGCATTGCCAAAATGCACGAGGCCAAAGCCGTTTAAGGGATACTTTTGCCATTTATCAAACGGCGCACAAGTTGCGCCGTTTGTTTTTCTGCCACGATAACGGGCTAACCTATGAATCCAACTGTAGATCTCCATCAGCTTATTCAAGCCGTAGGCGACGCCATGGTGGTGTGCGATGCGCAAGGTGCCATCACCCTTTGGAACCCGGGTGCTGAGCGCATGTTTGGCTTCAGCGCCCAGGAAGCGCTGGGTCGAAATCTAGACCTCATCACTCCAGAGCGGCTGCGCCAACGCCATTGGACGGGCTACCACCACTCCATGGAAACCGGAACCACACGTTATGGGCACGATGTGTTGCGCGTACCGGCCATCAACAAGGCTGGAGATGCCATGTCCATTGCGTTTACGGTGGCCATGCTGCATGGCCCCGATGGCAAGGTAAATGGTTGTGCGGCCGTGATTCGAGACGAAACGCTGCGCTTTCAAGAAGACCGAGCCCTTAAAAAACGCATTGCTGAGCTGGAAACTCAGCTTGCAGCCCGCCCTGCAGAGCACAAGCCCTTGGCGGGAGACTGATGGACCTTTGGCAAGAGGCCAATAAGGTACAAACCGTTACAATTTTTGTCAATTTGGAGACTTCGCATGAGCAAAGCACTGAACGGTATTCGCATTTTGGACTTTACGCATGTTCAGTCTGGACCCACCTGCACCCAACTGCTCGCTTGGTTTGGTGCCGATGTCATCAAGGTTGAAAAAGCTGGTGAAGGCGACGCCACCCGTGGCCAGTTGCGCGACATTCCCAATGTCGACAGTCTCTACTTCACCATGCTCAACCACAACAAGCGCTCCATCACCTTGGACACCAAAAAGCCTATGGGCAAAGAGGTGCTTGAAGAGCTGATCAAGCAGTGCGATGTGATGGTGGAAAACTTTGCGCCTGGCGCGCTGGACCGAATGGGGTTCAGCTGGGAGCGGATTCATGAGATCAACCCCCGCATCATTTTGGCTTCGGTCAAAGGGTTTGGTCCGGGGCCATATGAGGACTGCAAGGTTTATGAAAACGTTGCCCAATGCGCGGGCGGCGCGGCGTCCACCACCGGATTTGAAGACGGACCGCCCGTGGTCACGGGTGCGCAAATTGGCGACAGCGGTACGGGCTTGCACTTGGCGCTCGGCATTGTCACAGCGCTCTTCCAACGTGAGACCACGGGCCGAGGTCAAAAAGTGATGGCGGCCATGCAAGACGCCGTGCTGAACCTTTGCCGGGTGAAGCTACGCGACCAACAACGCCTTGACCGTACCGGTGAGTTGCGCGAATACCCCCAATACCCCGAAATGGAGTTTGGTGAAGCCGTACCGCGCGCTGGCAACGCCTCTGGTGGCGGTCAGCCCGGCTGGATTTTGAAATGCAAAGGCTGGCAAAAAGACCCCAACGCCTACATCTACTTCATCACCCAAGCGCCTGTTTGGCCCGCTATTTGCAAAATCATTGGCGAGGAGCACTGGATTACCGACCCCCAGTATGCCACCGCAGAAGCCAGATTGCCTCACCTCAAGACCATTTTTGCCCGAATTGAGGAATGGACCAAAACCAAAACCAAGTTGGAGGCCATGGACATCTTGAACGAGTTTGATATTCCATGTGGTCCCATTTTGTCCATGAAAGAAATAGCTGAAGACGAGTCATTGCGCGCCACCGGTACGATTGTCGAAGTGGACCACCCGAAGCGCGGACGCTATTTGTCCGTAGGCAACCCCATCAAGCTCTCAGACAGCCCAACAGAGGTGACACGATCTCCTCTTTTGGGCGAGCACACCCTGGAAGTTTTGACTCAAATGGGGATTTCGCAAGAGCGCATCACGCAGCTTCAAGAAGCCCGAGTGATTTAAATGGTGTTGGGGCTGATCTGATTTGCTCCGCATTTTTGGAACGGTATGGCCCCTGCGAAATGACAACTTTGTTACATCAAATCGACACACTGACGCCCTAACCTCGGAAGTTTCGAATCGTGGGCACTAAATTAGGCTCATTCTTCGGCATCTGTATTTTTGGAGTGGAAGTGTGAAAATTCTGATTGTTGACGACAGTCGTGCCATGCAGGCCATCGTGCGTCGAGCCGTGATGGAAACGGGTATTGATCCCCTCGAGATACAAACTGCCAGCTCCGGCCATGACGCCTTGAACCAAGTGCAAAGCTTCAAGCCCGATGTGGTATTGACCGATTGGCATATGCCCGGCATGACCGGTTTGCAAATGGTGCAAACCATGCGTCAGATGGGCCTTCGCGACACCTATGTAGGCTTTGTCACCACTGAAACCCAAAACGACCGTGTACAAGAGGCTCTGAACAACGGTGCCAACTTTGTTTTAAACAAACCTTTCAAAGACGAGGAGCTGCGAGAAAAGTTGGGCGCCATCGCCAACAAAATTTCCTCCAAACCCATTATTTTCAAGCCCATCACCCTTGAGGGTTTGACTGCTGTGGTCCGCGAAACGCTCAAGGAAGTGCCTTTTCGTCTGGTTGAAAAAGAACTCACCAGTTCAGATTTGAGCAAAGAAAACCTTTTGGCCTTGTACCGCAGCGAAACCACCAAAGCCCTCACTGCTGTCGCGGTGTTGGATTTTCCTGCCATGACCATGATGGGAGCCGGTGCCCTCGGCATGCAGCCCGCAGATGTCAAACCACTGATCGAGACTGAAAGCCCGACCGAGGACATTCAAATTCAGGCCGCCGATTTTTTGGGTCGTGTCGCCTCGGCCATGCGGGCAGAAAAACCCGGTGAGCTGACCATGCTGAAACAAAGCTTGGTGAGCAAAGACTTTGCCAAACTTCAAGAGCTGCTGCGACACAACCGAGGTCAAGCCTACTTCAAGTTCGACATTCCGGGTTATGGCAGTGGCCGTATGGGTTTCCTGTTGGTTTAAGGTCAATCGTTATGGAACTCTTCACCACAAAGCTGTTTTACTACGTCAGCCTGGCCGTCAACATTCTGTTTATTTTGGTGGCAGCCTATACGCTCTGGCGTGTTGAAAATGCCGGAAACCAATCGGCCAAGGCCATCATCAATGCGGCCAACATGACGCAAGATGCCCTTAAGGCCTTTAAGCATTGGACTTCTGAACTTAAGGTCACCGTATTGCACGAGAACCAGCAGTTGGCGTCCGAGGAGCCCAACCCATTCAACACTACTCGTGAAGCGCAAAGAATGCTCACCGAGCTGCAGCGGATCACCATGTCTATTGAGGACATGGATACCCAAAGCATGCAGCAAATGCTGCGCGAGCTGGATGCGGTGATCAGTGGCATGCACATGAAAGAGCCGCTGACCGCAGAAAACCAAACGGAACTCAATCGTTTGCGGGGTCAGCGCGAAAGGCTCACTTCCGAAGTGGAGCAACTTCAAATCCGCTTGGACGAATCTGCTCGCACCATCGCGGACCTGCGCCGTGAAAATAGAGCCGCCTTCACCTCTGGTTCAGCACTTGAAACCCTTAAACAAGTCAATGAGCGTTTGTTTGCCGAACTCAAAACCATGCGCAACCGAATGCTTCAAGCCGAGGAACGTGCTGCCGCCCTTTCAGCTGAAATGGACCACTTAAGCCTTCAACCCCCCATGACTGGCAAGACGGAGCAGGTGATACAACCGTTCAGCAGCAGCCTGAACGATTCGAAGGCATTGCAAAAACGCGTGCTGGCGTTGGAGGCAGACCGCGCCAAGTTGCTCGATCAGTTGCAAGAATCTCAAGAGGCCCTCAGCCGCTCTCTGCGCGAAAAAGCCATGATTGAAGAGCGCTTCTTGAAGCTTGACGCCCAAACCACCTGAGACAATTGAATGACCAACCCCACAGGTGATTTGGTAGATCCGCAGGTGATCAGTGCCACCTTGGCCAAGTCTTGGAAGTTTCTAAGCGGTGAGGACCGTGAGTTCAAAGCCCTTGACAGCATCACCCCGCCTGAATACCAAGAACACACCTACTACTTGCCGGTAGAGGTGGAAGACGCCGGCAAACGCTACGCTGTCTCGGTGCTGCTGCACCGAAGTGATGCCACAGTGGTGGCCTCATTCATGTTTGGCATGGAACCGAGCGAGCTCTCTGAAGCTGACCTTCAAGACGCCTGCGGAGAAATCTGCAACGTCATGTCCAGCAGGCATTTGCTCAAACTCAGCAATGAGGCCCGCATCACGCTGGGCATGCCCAAATACCTTCACAAGCAAACTTACTTGGAAACCATCACCCAGGGTCAGTTGGAAGCCGCCTACCAAAGTACTTTGGGTGATCGCACCGTATATGTGCTGGTCTGCGACCTGACCGCATCAACCCATGTGCAAGCCGCCATTGACTGAAAAGTCTGCACCGGTGGCGTAACCGCCCTCTTCACTGGCCAACCACGACACGATAGACGCGATTTCGTAGGGTTCACCCAATCGCTTCACTGGCACGGTGTTGACAATTTTTTCCAACACATCTGGCCGAATGGCTTTGACCATGTCGGTGCCAATATAGCCGGGGCTTACGGTATTGACCGTGACACCTTTAGTGGCCATCTCTTGCGCGAGGGCCATGGAAAAACCGTGCATCCCTGCTTTGGCTGCGGAATAGTTGGTTTGACCCGCCTGACCTTTGTTGCCATTGACCGACGAAATCTGAATGATGCGGCCCCAGCCTTTTTCCACCATGTCGGGCACCACTTGCTTGGTCACATTGAACATGGAATTCAGGTTGGTGTCGATCACGGCGTCCCAGTCTTCACGCGTCATTTTTAAGAATACGCGGTCTTTGGTAATGCCCGCATTGTTGACCAGCACATCAATGGGGCCATGGACTGCCTTGGCTTTGGTAAAGGCGTCTACGGTCGACTGCCAATCGGCCACATTGCCAATGGAGGCATAAAACATATAGCCCAGTGCCTTTTGTTCGTCCAACCACTTTTGATAATCACGGGTAGGGCCACAACCTGCCACCACCGTAAAACCATCCTTATGCAAGCGCTGGCAAATCGCAGTACCAATGCCACCCATACCGCCTGTGACGTACGCAACTTTTTGACTCATGTAAGTTTCCTTTTGTAGATATAAATTGATGGGCTCTTTGACTTAACGCTCGATGGTAAGGGCCACACCCATACCGCCACCAATACACAGGCTGGCAATGCCTTTTTTGGCATCGCGGCGTTGCATCTCATGCAGCAGAGTGACCAAAATACGGCAGCCCGATGCGCCAATGGGGTGGCCAATGGCAATGGCACCGCCATTGACGTTGACCTTGCTGGTGTCCCAACCCATTTCTTGGTTCACCGCGCAGGCTTGTGCTGCAAAGGCCTCGTTGATTTCCAGCAAATCCAGATCGGCAGCTTTCCAGCCCGCACGGTCCAAGGCTTTGCGCGATGCGGGCACCGGACCCATACCCATGAGGGCGGGGTCTAGACCACTGGTGGCAAAACTGGCAATACGCCCCAAGGGCTTGAGCCCCAAAGCAGCCGCTTTGGCAGAAGTCATGACCATCACCGCGGCGGCGCCGTCGTTGATGCCCGACGCATTGCCCGCTGTCACGCCGCCGGCTTTGTCAAAGGCTGGCTTTAGGCCCGCCAGGGCTTCGGCATTGGTTTTGCGGTTGATGAACTCATCGGCATCAAACACCACCGGATCGCCTTTGCGCTGGGGAATGATGACCGGCACGATTTCGTCTTTGAACTTACCTGCATCTTGTGCTGCGCTGGCTTTTTGTTGGCTGGCCAAGGCCAAGGCGTCTTGCATGTCGCGGGAGATGTGGTAAGCCTTGGCCACATTTTCAGCCGTGATGCCCATGTGGTACTGGTTGTAGACATCCCATAGACCATCCACAATCATGGAATCCACCATGTTCCAGTTGCCCATACGCTGCCCCTCGCGAGATCCCATCAACACATGAGGAGAAGCGCTCATGTTTTCCTGACCTCCGGCGATCACCACCTCGCTGTCCCCATACTGTATGGCTTGCGCGGCCAGCATGACCGCTTTGAGGCCAGAGCCACACACCGCGTTGATGGTTAGGGCTGGGGTTTCTTTGTTCAATCCGCTTTTGATCAGGGCCTGCCGTGCAGGGTTTTGGCCTGCACCGGCGGCCAAAACCTGCCCCATGATGACT
>Ga0214921_10006393_pt1 | contig 16184 bp, 14 predicted proteins | sample LL1505_MetaG_FD_177992 | JGI IMG/M metagenome (GOLD analysis project Ga0214921, IMG submission 177992) | Freshwater microbial communities from Lake Lanier, Atlanta, Georgia, United States - LL-1505 | ecosystem: Environmental > Aquatic > Freshwater > Lake | place: USA: Georgia | collected...
ACTGTGTGTAATTTCTTTTATACTTCGACTTAGAGTTTTATAAAATTTGAAAGTAGGGGTAGAAGATTGTGTTGAACTTCGCCGCCTCATTTGATGAACAGTTATCTCCAGTTGCTCCTTTTTTATTCTACGTAGTAATTGCTGGCATTATTTTTGTTGAAACTGGTTTATTAATTGGCTTCTTCTTACCTGGTGACTCGTTGCTGTTTAGCGCAGGACTTGTCGCTGCGGCTAGAGATGACATCAACATAGTCTTTTTAGTTTTAGCGATTTTTTTAGCTGCCTTTATCGGTGATCAGGTTGGTTATGTAATTGGGCGAAAAGTAGGCCGGCCCTACCTTGAAAAGCATAAATCTAAGCGAATGATGAAAATGCTCGAAAGATCTGAGAGTTTTTATGAAAGATATGGCTGGTGGTCAGTAGTTATTGCCCGCTATATCCCATGGGTTAGAACATTTGTGCCGCCGATAGCAGGAGCAGTGAAGATGAATTACTACAAATTTTTATCTGCAAATGCGTTAGGCGCCCTGCTCTGGGGAGCCGGTATTACATTGGCGGGATTTTATTCTGGTTCCATTCCTTGGGTTAAAGATATTTCATACGCACTTGCTGCCTTTTTTATTACCGCTTCATTAATCTCAGCACTAATGAACTACTTGCGTGAAAAACGAGATTGACCATTTGCTATCACACCTAAATAGGTGAGAAAAATTCCAGCAAGCAAATATGGAGAAATATGCGTTCCCTGAGTTGGTACAAATACATCAAGAAGTAATGATCCAATCAGCATTCCACCAACACTAAGTAGTGTGAACTCCAAAACGCCAACATATTGAACGGCAACGGCTGAGAAAGCAATATAGAAAACCCCAATTGAGCCACCTAAAAACATCCACCATGGCCCTGAGGTTAGATTCATTATTGAATGATCGGTAAAGAGCGAGCGAAGAATTAACATAAATGTTAGAAAGCTAAATCCGGTAATAAAGTTAAGTTGTGAAGTAGCAAAGCTCTTCTTTGAAAAAGAGTTAATCTGACCATTTAAAGCCCTCTGCACGCCAACCCAGCTGCCAGCAAAAACAGCTAATAAAATTGCAAGAATTGAAAAATCACTCATTACAAATCTATCCCAGGCAGAGATCACAACTGCACCCACTGTAATTATTGCTGCAATCACCCGCCGCTTAGATATCACAGATTTAATGCCGCCAGCTAAGCCAACATGATCAACCCAAAGTGAGATTGCAGTTTGACCAGCTAGGGATGCCACTGTAAATAATGCTACTCCCGCAATAGGAACAACATGGGTTTGCATTGCCACAAATGAGGCGCCTAACATTCCCGCGCTTAGTCGCCATAGTGGAAGTTGTTTTGACGCAACCGCTTTAAAAATATCAGCAAAGCCTTCTCTGACATCTTTTCTAAACAATGAAATCAGTGAAACAAAAATTAATCCCGTACCAAATGAAACTAGGGCAGCCTCGAGAGAATCACCCATTTGCAATGAAAGTTCACCGTTAATCCTAGATTGAATTGAAATAAACATGCCAGAAAGCAAAGAAATAGTTCTTAATCCAGAAATTTAGACCACCTTAATCAGTAGGTAGAAATGCATGTTACTATTAAATACGCAACTGGTCAAGCAGATTACGTTAATTTAAATTGAATTATTTAGAATAAGTTGTTTTCGTTTTAAATATTCTCCCAATTAACATTTCACTAATCAAGATATATTTATTTTGAAGCATAATAATGCAATTAAGTTATACTCTAGAAATGAAAATTGTAAAGCCAACTTACCTAATTGTAGATTTTTCAGCAGGTAGTATTGTTACTCATCATTTGAATTATGTGGTGACATATGCAAAATTTATAGAAAATAGTGGTTACACAGTTAAATTAGTATTACCTAAGTATACACCTAATGATAAAAGTTTGAATGATTTTAAAGTGTTTAGGGTATTACAGTCGAGAGAATATAGAATTAATCAATCCCGTATATCGATACTAAGGATATACCATTTTTTCATCAAAAGTAATAATGTTTATGGAAAAATTCTCGAATACATGATTGGTAGAATTACAATAAAAATCTATTTATTGCTTGCAATGAAGGAGTTGATAAAAATAGTACGACTTGAAACATCTGAGTGTGCAATTATCTTTCCATCAGCAGATCTTATGGCTATCCGGTTCATGGATATGTTATTGAATAAAAAAATTAATATTAAAGCGTTTTTTGTTAGAATTAATGCTGTTGATAAGAATTTAATCAATAAAGATTTGAGATTAGATGGATTAATGTTACTAGATAGGTTACTTGGAAGTAATAAAAAAATATATATTGGATGTGAGACTAAATCCTTAATCCGCTCACTTCGCAAGAGAGGAGAGATTTATAATAATGTTTGTTGGATTCCACTTCCATCAGTATCTAGAATTGGAAGTAGCAAAAACAGAAATGTAATCGGGTTTTTAGGGGGCGCTAAGAAGCGTAAAGGTTTTGATGAAATTCCACAATGGATCGCTAAGATAAAGAGTGTAAACCCAGATGCTTTATTCATAATTCAAACTTCACCTTTTCCCTGGCCTGGATATGAAAAAACAATCAAAGCTTTAAATCAATTCAACAATATTGAGCTAATTTCACCAGTAATTAACAATGAGGAACTTTTTAAACAAATTTCACGCTGCTCATATATGATTACCCCTTACAATAAAGAGTCTTATACTCTGGTTGGTTCTTCAATTTTTTATTATGCCTCAGATTTTTTAATCCCAACAATTTCATATAATGATTTGGGGTTCTCGGATGATATTTTTGAGTATCAATGTGGGATTCTTGTTGAAAATATGTCAGAAAATTTTGAAGTGGATTTATTCAATCATGAAACAAGAGAAAAATTAGTCAATAAATTAATTGGCTATAATGGTTTTCGAAATAGTCAAAATTTGTTGTTCTTAAAATTGATCTAGAATTCAAAGAACCCGAACGGCATTTGAACTATTTTATTATTATTAATGCTATCATATTTTAAATTTTCTGAGTTTGAATTAGACAGTGATTCAATTAAATCTTTACGGATTAGTGTTAACTCAATAACTTCGTAGATTCCGTACTTTGAAGTCATAAAGTATGGACTATAGTTGTTTCCATTTACAAAACATATTGAATAGTTTTCTAACAAATCATTAATTTTACTAAAAACATCATCTTTATGGTATCGGTTGCTCCCCCATGTTAATCCATGCAGTTCGCAGGCGATAACCGCCGGTTTATTTGATAACTTTGATATCTGATCTAAACATGACCATTCATTACCTTCTATATCGAATTTTAAGCCCCAAAAATTACTAGGGCCTAAATTAAACTTAGAAATTTCAAGCATAGTATCTAAAGTTACAAGATTGCTATTACTTTCGGATTCCCTTAAGGATCCCCACCCTTTTGGCAAATAAGTGACATTTCGATTTAACTTTTTTGGTCGCCATGGTATGGTGTGATCAAAAGTAAAAATCTTACAATTTGTATTTGCTAACTCGTTTTCGAATAAAAAATTGAACCCTAAGCCAATTGTTATCCAGTTAACATCTTGGCAAAATAATCTAGGTATTAAGTAGCCCCCATCGTTGGAGGGTCCAATTCTTAATAAACTAACCGTAGAAACTAAACTTTTATTTATAGCGTTAATTATATCAAGATTCCATTTTTCAGCAGATGCAGGATCTAGTGAATACTTGAAGTAAATATTTCTTTCCTCTATCAGTAGGTTCACATTCGCCTGTGAGCTAGGAAAAGTAGTGAAATCTAATACTTTTGGAAATACATTAGTAAAAAAAGGCACTAAGAAGGGGAAATATTTTGTTAAATTGAAATGTTTTTTCACACTATACTATATCATACTTAAAAGATACTTTTAAAAGATTTAGGAATTAAGGCATAATGAAATTTAAAATATATTTATTTTTATACGATTTAAACACATTACGTCCTAAATATATATTCTCAATCGTAAAAATTCTTTTTTTACCGGCTTGGCTATACTACCGTTTTTTAAGTCGAAATAAAATAAAGGTTTTGTTAATCAGAACAGATATATTCGGAATGCAGATATTTGAATTTCAGCAATTAAATCAAATTGCGTTGAAGTTTAATGAAAATATTTATATAAACCACCACCCAAATATTGCTGGAGAGTTTATCTATCCATTGCAAATGAAACAGATTCTAAAACATAGTAATATTAGAATTATCAAGCACATTTATCTTATTTGCAGACTCTACTCTCAAGAGATTGAAAACTCGATTTCAATAAGGATTAAATCAAATCGCCGAGTAATTCTCACTAGCCTACGAGAATTAGGATATAGCGGAAGTTTATTATCGCATTATACTTGTGCACCATTTCCGATGTTTACCACTTCAGATTTGACCCACCAACGTAATTATTTAAAAAATAAAATGCCAAATTTGAATATGAATAAAAAAATTATTGCAGTACATTCTCGAACTGGAAACTACCCTAAGCATAAGGAACCTGAAAGAGTAAGGGATTTTTTTAGAAATACATTATTTAGTGAAATAAATGCAGCAGCTAAATATTTTGACACAGATCATTTTAATTTTATTCGTATAGGTCATTATGAGGAATTTCAGCGCTTGACAAATTACAGAATTACTGACGTTAGAGAGCAGATTAGTTTGGACCCACTTCTTCAATTAGCCACATTTACAAGTATTGATGGGTATGTAGGTTCATCAAGTGGGCCATTGAGTTTTTTTGCGATGCAAAATTTACCGTGCTTGCTACTATCAGTTTACCCAATTGATACCGCGTACTCTAATGACCCAAGATCTCAAATGGTTGTACCTAAGTTGATTTGGGATTTAGAAAATCAAAGATATCTTTCAGTACATGAGCAATTTGACTATAATTTAATTGCACTTCAAAATTATTATAACGATAGATTGTTAATTGAAAGAAAACTTGAGCCACATTCATTACCTGTGTCTATAACTTCACAAATTTATAAAAATTGGCAATCTAGTATCCTTAGAACAAATAAACCAACAAAATGGTTAGATTCATCAGTCAGTGCTTCACTTAAACTATCGGAAGATTTAAACCAACCAAACTTGCCCGTGATTCCAATAGAATATTTTAGTTTCCTTGCTTCAAGAAATTTATAAAATTTAAACAAAAATAATTTATATTATACTTTTTCCCTTACTTATTTGCCATATGTCAACTAATGGTTTTTTAATATCCAATTTTTTATATGCGCTATGAGGTGTAGCAATTATAACTAAATCGGATTTATTAACTAAATCTTGAGCGCTTATAAAATAATCTTTTTGTAGCACTTCATCAGAACAAAGAACTTGCTTCACTTTTTTATTCAAAACATCTTTTAGCTTAAAAGAAAGACTCGCCCTAAAATCGTCTACATCGCCTTTAAAAGTCATACCAAGAATACCCACAACCATTTGATCTAAAGTATACTTTTCTTCTAAAATAGAAACTACATACTCTGGTAAATTTTCATTGACTTTCAGTGCAGATTTTCCAATCATAAAATTATCATCTGAATAATAATTAAGTTGTATAGTGTCTTTTACTAAGCAAGGACCGGCAGCAAATCCAGGCAACGGTAAATCCGTAGCTCGAGGGTAATCATCCTTTAATGAGCTCCAAACATTCAACCAGTTAATTCCGTTAGAGGTACAAATTTGAAAGAACTCGTTCGCTATAGCAAATTTAAAATATCGATAAGCATTGGAAAACAACTTACTTATTTCTGCTTCTTTAAAAGTTGTTCTGATAAATTTTGGAGAAATTCCATCAAAAACTTTTTGTGAAATTTTAAAAGCTTCATCAGATTCAACACCTATGATTTGAGGAAGTAATTTCATTTCTTCAAAAGCTTTACCTTCTGCTATTCGCTCAGGACAAAAAGAAACTTGAATATTTGGAATTAACTTTTGAGCAATTAATTCAATTTCTTCAGTAATGCCAGGGTAGACAGTACTTCTGAGCATTAATAATTGTGTTGTTTGTAAATATTCAGATAAATCTCTAACTAAATCACCCATATAATTTGCGCTTGGTATGCCATCATCACTTACTGGTGTACCAATAATTAGTATGCAAACATTTGAATCAACTATTCCTTCATTACTAGTAGTTGCAATTAAATTTTCATTGGAAATTTTAGACATTAGATCTTCTGCACCAACCTCATAAAACGGCATAATTCTACTATTGATCTTGTCTACACGATCTTCATCTGCATCAACTATTATTACATGATTTCCGTTGGCTGCGAGAATCAAAGCTAAAGGTAAGCCAACACGACCACCACCTCCAACGATTGCAATTTTCATGAAATAACTCTACTCGAGATTCTATATATGCGAGTTAGGTATGGCCTGATTTATGTAAATAAAATTTATGAGATCATTATATGATTGATTCATGAATCAAAAAACTATAAAAATAGCTTACTTAGCCTCTGGTTTCATTGGCAGAAGAGCCTCGGGCACAGCCCAAACTGCAAGAAAGCTCTTTGAGTATATTATTTTGAATACCAACCAAAAATTCGAAGTAACTCTTTTGCTAAAAAACGAGAATGAGAAAGAAGAAATACTAAAAGATCCGATATTATCTAATTGTAATTTAGTTGTCTTGCCTCAAGTAAAAGGTAGAATTCTTAAATCTTCGCGTCAATATTATAAGTATTCTCGAATATCAAAGCAAGATATTTATGACATTTTGTATTTTTCAGTTCCAAGAGTTTACCCGTTTTATTGGAATTTTCCTGCAAGATATTTTGTTTGTACATTTCATGCTGCCGGAGATATTACAGTTCCGACAAAGAATTTTATATTTTCAAAGTATGTTTATAATCTAATTATTAAATTACAATGGAAGCATTTTGACCTTATTTTTGCTGATTCTGATTTTGCAGTGACTGAGATACACGAAAACTATAAAATTCCTCTTCGTAAAATAATTAAAGTTTATCTCGGAGCTGATAATTTATGGCCAAAATTAAGTGAGAATCCACAAAATTTAGATTTAGAGAAAAAAACTTTGCTAATTGTTGGTCGTTGGCAAAAGTATAAGAATATTCACACAATCGTCGAGGTCATTAAAAAGTCGGATGTACCTGAAATTAAGAATTGTAATGTAATTGTACTTGGTAAAAAAGTCAAATCCGAAATTGAACTTTTTTATAAATCAATTGATAATTTTCCGGTGGGCAGGTTGCAAATGTTTGATTATCTTTCAGATTCTCAAATGAAATTTTTGTTTTCTAGTGTTAATGTTGTTATTCATCCAAGTACCAACGAGGGTTTTGGTATTCCTGCCTTTGAGGCATTTGGAGAGGGTGCAGTATTAATTATTCATAAAGGTACCCCCGCAGCTGATTATTTGAAATTCTTTGATGGTGTTTTGATAGAAGATCTTACAAATACGCGTGCGGTTGAAACAGTTATATTGCATGCGCTTAACTCACCACGAAAAGATATAAATCAGCGAAGAGATTACTTGGTCGGGATGGAGATGACTTGGGATTGTTTTGGTAAGAATTATGTGAAATTTTTTAGTAATTTAATATTTGATAATTAATTATGACAAGTAACTTTCAAGTTAAAATGGTAATAAATTGAATGAATCTGACTTAGCTAAGTAATTGTAATAATCCCATATCTAGATTATACTTTTGGTTAAATCCTAATTCTTTCGTTAAAAAACTTATGTCTGGGCATCTACTAAGCGTTGACCCTACTGGCGCTGCATATTCAATTACTTCACCATTCCAACCAAACACATGCATAATTTTCTGTGCAAGCTCCCGCATTGTTATCATTTCATTTGACCCTATGTTAATTATTTTATTCGAAGCTATGTTACTGGAAGCAACAAGCATGGTTGCATCGATTGCATCATCAATGTATATAAATGATCTTATATTATTTGCACCGTTTAACATATAACTGCCTTTTTGGCCCCTATCGATGAAATCAGGTATCACGTGATTTAAACCCATGTCACGGCCATATACATTGTGATATCTTATAATCGAAAAATTAACACCGAATTGCTTTGATGCAGCAATCAATGCGAGTTCGCCAGATAGTTTTGCTCCTCCGTAAGACCACCTTGGGTTCATTACATCTGAGAATCCCACTACAGCATTTTCACTAGTTGGAATCTGATTGATACCTAAGTCCGTTAAACTCGCATAAACTTCACTGGAACTCGTATAAACAAAACGTTTAACTGATTTATTCTTATAATAATCAATCAGATTAATTGTAGGTTGAATACTATTTACGTAGACGTCCCATGGAATTGAATAAAATAATTGAGTCCCGTTGATTGCCGCTAAATGATATATATAATCAACATCGGGTAGTTTACTTACTTCAGACACGTCCATTAAATCGATTGGGAAAGGTTTAAATCTTGAATTACTACTAGAAATAAATCCTGAATTACTGAGTTTTTCAATTTGGCTTTTCTTATCTACCCCAAATACATAGATTTCTGGGTCTGATTCTAAAAGCTTTTTTACTAAATATTTGCCAATGGCCCCTGCGCATCCAGTTACTAGTATATTCATATATATATTTGAGAATTAAACAGATTTCTTAAGAATTTCCGAAACTTTTTCAAGTTCAACTGATAAATCTTGAGGATGATTGCCAATATAAAGACCGTTATCGTGAATGATATTAGCATTACTTAATTCTTCGGTAATTTCATATTTTAAAAAATTTAAAACTGGCTGGCGGGTAAAATTACCGGTAACAATAGGGCGACATTCAATCCCGGCTTCCTTAAATAGATTTGCAACTAAATTTCGTTTATCTGGTGATTCAAATACTATAGGAAAAGCAAACCAGGATGAATCTCCATTAGGAGATTGTGTGTACACATTTTCTAATTGATCAATAATACTTATAAAGTACTGGGCATTCTTGCGGCGAATATCCAGCATAGCATCCAATTTACTTAGTTGTACGTTCGCAATAGCCGCTTCAATTTCTAATGGTCGAAAATTTAAGCCTGGGAGAACAAATTCAAATTGCGCATCAAACCAATCTGACGATAATTCTTTTTTACGCCATTCAGAGTCTAAAGATAATTGTCTTGTCCAACCGTGAGCTCGTAACGATTTAGCTATATCCAAAACTTGGCGGGAGTCCGTAGTAATCCAACCACCTTCCATTGAATTAATATGATGCGAAAAGAAGCTACTATGGGAAGCCATTAATCCAAATGTTCCCGTATATTCTCCATTTAGGGTGGCACCTAAGGATTCACAATTGTCTTCAAGTAAAACTATATTTTTATCTTTTGCTAAACGCTTTAAATTATTTAAATCAGCCGCAGAGCCAAGCAAGTTCACAGCTAAAATTGCAACGGTATCTTTATTTATCGCTCTTGATACTGATTCAATATTTAACCCAAAGTGCTCTTTATCTACATCGCAAAACTTCAATTCGTAATCTAAATAAAAAGCTGGTGTATAAGTTGTACTCCAGCTTACAGCTGGAACAATAATATTTGGATTTGCAGTTTTTTGAGCAGACAATATTTTTAATACTGTAAGCATAACAAGATTAGCTGATGAACCTGAATTCACCATAATTGCAAACTTTGATCCAAATTTTTTTGCAACGTTTTCCTCAAATAATTTGACTTGCTCTCCCATAGTAAAAAGGTTTGAATTTATTACCTGCTGTATTGCTTCAAACTCTTCAGAATCCCAGTTATCAGCAGCTAAGGGGTAAAATACTTTTTTCTTAACATTTGAACTACTCATACTTTAATATATCACAAATTCTATTTCTTTATCCAACCGAGAATCTTCGATAAACTCTCATCAAGGTTAGTTAAACTTATTTCTTTCGAAGAAACAAATACTGGTTGGGATTCAATACACATTAAGGGATTTTTGCCTGATTCGTTAATCTCGAAATTTATATTTGAATTCGATTTAGCCAAATTCTTAAATTGATTTATTAAGTCGCTTAGTTTAACTGTATGAAAAGGAAATAAACTAGATAATACTTTAGTACTTACCTCAGGCTGTAGAATTAATTTGATTAAGTATTTACAGATATCATCAACATCACATAAGTAAAAAAGGTTTTCACTGTTTTTTAAAGTGACTTTTCTCCCAAAAGTTATAGATTCAAAAACTTTATTCAGATACCTATTTTTGTTATCGTTAACCCCAATTACGTGTGGTAAGACTATGGAAATTACTTTTAAGTTATGATTTTTTGATTTCTCAATTAGCATTGATCGTAACTCATTCTTCCAATATACATATCTAGGTGATGGGGTTACTTCTAAAGAATTTTGCCAATAAGATTCTAGTTGAATCCATTGAACACTTTTACCTTCGCTTAATAACCTATCTAAAACATTGAGTTGATAGTCATAGTTACCAGCTCTGGTTTTAACATCTTGATCACTTCGCCTTTCAGCCGCACAATTCACGATAACTACATCGCTAGAAATTTCGTTATAAAAAATTCTATTCTTATTGGAAACATTTTCTAATTTAGAATCTAACATAGACCCATCATTATATTCATATTCTTTTGGTACTAGAAAGGTTTGGTTAATTAAAGGAGGATTAATAAATAGCATCTCTAATAACCTAGATCCTATAAATCCATTTGAGCCTAATACAATTATGTTTTTTGAAATTATTAACCCGATCTTTTCTAGAAGTTAAATTCTATCATATTAAGAATTTACTTATATTTCAATCTGGCGTTTAATCAATTTATTGGACATGAAGTAAACTGTTTTTAGAGGTATTCTAGATTTATGTAGTATTAATCAATATTACTAAAGTTTAAAGCTAAGGGAATATTGGTCTTGTTTTTTATTGCTCTATTCTCGTCTAAAATCTAGGATGGATTTATCTTAAGTTTCAAAAGTTTTGTGCGACCGCAGGGGTTTGTACCCCTACCTGTGTGCTCCATAGTTGGCCACTAAATCTGCAGTTTTAGTTGCCTTAAACTGACTTTAATTTATCTAACTTTCTGACTGTGCTTAAGTACAATCAGAAAGTCAAACCCTACCAGTTGTGCTTCGGGATAATGTATTGCATTAAAAGCACCTTTATTTTTCCTTAAGAGACGTTAAAGGCATCATAATATTAAGGACGCCAAACAATAATATTATTTCCGGGATAAGTGAGTGGTTTTTCCTGGAAAATTTGTGACCGAGGGATAATTCTAATCAATTCTTCAGATGAATACCCGCCAAGATCCCGCCAGGATAAGGGATTCCATGTCATGTAACCTCTAGGTGAATTTAATATTACTTTACTAATGTACTCATCTTGTATACCTCTACTTAATTCACTGAATGCATAATTACTAATAACCAAATCTGATTTTAGTTTTTTTATATTTCTTCCATCATTATAATTAAACTTTCCTGGGATTGCATTTACTCTAATAAACTTCTTTGATAAATCTAACACAGGTGGTAAATCATATATTGTATATGATGACAGTGAATTCATCAGATTAATCAAACTGGCCTGACCTCCAAAGCCTCCGCCAATTTCTGTAACGTTATATTCTTTAAGAGAACCAAAATATTTTATTAAATCTAAATAAACTTTCAGGTATCGAAGCAATGTTGGAGAGAATTTGCCGTATGGTTTAAAATAAAATTTAATTGGTTTCCCATGTTCGTCAATTTTTTTTATGATTTCAGTAAAATCCCTATTCCATTCGGCTAATTCGAGAGTTTCGAATATATACTCCCAGCCTTGTTCTATTGTAACATGATCTAAAACTTGTACCATGACTCTCGCCGAACGAAATTTCTTAAAAGTGTTATCATCGTTAGCTGCCAAGCCACATAAGGTGGTGTAAGTACTGTGTAAGTTACTGTCCGTAATAGAAGTATTCTTGTATATATATTTTTTATCTAGTTGAACCTCAAATTTATTTTTACTCTTAAGAAATAGTATTGTGTTAACTAAACCATTTCTTACGAAAAATAAATACAAAGAATATATCTTAATGTGTGATCTCATGATTTAAATATAGCGTTTTAAAATGATTTTTGATACTCAATGTGGGGGTAAATAGAAAGATTATAAATAACTATATAAGTTTAGCATTGACTTTCACTTGGTTGTAAGCCTTTGGATTACTTACATTTTATTAAATCTTACTTTATAATTACTTAGAGTATATTTCGCCTAAGATTCAATTTGTTTAGTGCGCCCGCAGGGATTCGAACCCCGAACCTTCTGATCCGTAGTCAGATGCTCTATCCGTTGAGCTACGGGCGCAATCTTATGCGTTAGGAAGTCTAGCGATTTATTAGGACCTACCCAAACTTATTAGCCTCTTCCAATCCACCTCTTTTATACGAGGTTTCCCTGCTATTTCACCAGAGATTACTTCAGAGGCATTTATTTTTTCCCAGCTAAGTTGATCAATAACTTCATGGCCAGATTTAAGTAAGGAACTAACGCCTTCACTCACTTTTGGCTCAGTTAAGTTACTAATAATTAGCTCAACAACATCATTTGAATCACTTTTATTTGTGCCAATAACTCCAACAGGTCCACGCTTTGCCCAGCCAGTTACATAAACATTATGCTCAACATGGCCTGCAATATTAGTAATTCGACCATTTTCAATATTAATTCCTGCATACTCAACTGCGTCATAACCAATTGCAGTAACTACTAAGCCTGCTTTGATTGTGATGGTTTTACCAGTAGCAATAACTTTGCCATCTTTGACCTCATTGATTGCAAATACAATCTCTTCAACCTTATCTCTGCCTTTGATTTCAATTGGAGCTGATAAGAACCTAATCTCTAGCTTGCGTTCAACACCTTTTTTATTATGCTCAGCGATCAAGCGCATTGCCTCTAGATTATTTCTTAAATCTTTCTCAACCTCACCTAATTGCTCAATTCGAGAGGCAGCCTGATTTATTTGTTCAGTATCAATATAAACATCAGTGTTTTCAAGCTTTGGTAAATCTCGAAGTTCGGGTGCGGTGAAGGCAGCATGTTCTGGGCCGCGCCGGCCGCAAATAATTACTTTTCTTATCTGACTTTGCTTGAATTTCACCAGCGCGTGCTCTGCAGTGTCTGTTGGATCGAGCTCTAAAGGATTTATTGCAAGAAGTCTTGCCACATCCATTGCAACATTACCGGCGCCAATTACAACTGCAGTATCAGTATTTAAATCTACTTCAACATTTATGAAATCTGGGTGGGCGTTGTACCAAGGGACGAACTCTGCTGCAGATATGCAGTTAGGTAGTTCTTCGCCAGGAATGCCTAATTTTCTTCCTTTAGAGGAGCCAGTTGCTAATACAACTGCGTCATATCTTTCTCGCAAATCCTTAAGAGAAATATCTTTACCAAGTTCAACATTGGCAAATAAACTAAAGCCTTCTGTTTTAGCAATCTTTTCAAATACCTTTGAGACTGTTTTTATCTTTGGATGATCTGGAGCAACTCCACTTCTTACTAATCCCCATGGAGTTGGAAGCCGTTCAATCATATCAATGCTGAAGGTGAGTTCATCGGTTTGTGCGTTTTGGAATGCTTGAGCAGTGAAGTAACCTGCGGGACCCGCACCTACTATTGCAATTTTGTAATTAGGCATAGCCCCCACCTCAAAAATCTTGATTTAATCGCACATTCATAGTGTACTTAAAAATCATAAACTTTTCATAATTAATTTTGATTTTATGCTTAATTAATTGTGCTCGTAAACAATTATCAGAACAGAATTCGTATGAGTTAAACTATGGAATAGTACATACCATCTTGCATTAAATTTCAGACTATGAGCCACTTATTGCACTCTAGTCTTTTTCATTTAACATACTTAACAAGTATTAAGGTTGAACGCTCTTAATGAGTACTTATGACAGTTGGTTTATCTCCTCTTGAGTTAGCCATTTTGACTTTAGCTTAGCCCATGAATTATGAAAGCTTTGTGAGTAAATTGGTATAGCTTTAAAAAAAGGATCTGGAACAACTATAGAACTCAAATCATTAGACATTTTTGCAGACCAAAGTGAAAAGGTTGAATTAGAAGTGATTAAAGCACTACCCATTGACATGGCTAATAAAACTTCGGCTGGGTCTTTATTTTCTGCTTCATATATAAACTTAAAACTTTCGTCGACTATGGGCATTAGCAAAATTTTTGCTTTTGCGGTCTGATTACTAAAAACCCATACTTCACTATATGGATACTTAGCTCTAAGTAAATCTAGAGCCGACTGGTAGTAATCAAGTGAAAGTACACCTAAAGTTCCCCCATTATCTTTTAAATAATCCCCAAGTCTGACATGTAAAATAATAGGATTAGCAAAGCTACATTCCTTAGTAAATTGTCTAAACCAATGAGAAGGATTCTTCAAGCATAAATTTTTTTGTGGTTGGTTATCAAAATAGTTAAAATCTTGAAAAAGTCCACGTAAATAAAATGTTTTTGATTTCGAATTGAATAGCCAATTTGTTATTGCTTCAATCTCTTGTTGAAACCCCAAAAAATTTTCATCATAAATTTCATCAAAAAGTAAATGACTTTTCATATTTTGAATTTTATTTATAACACTAAACTTTTTTTTACTTACGAAAAAATACCTCAATAATAATTTAATTGTGATAAAATGAAATTCCAAACTTTTGGTATTAATAAAATTTGAACCTAAATCAAAAGAATGGATTTTTGAATTTACTTTATCGTGAACGTTTGATTCAGAATTATACACATACTTGACTGCCACATTAAACTTAGATTTAATAAATTCCCCATTAAAGTAACAGAATAATTGATTCCCCAATCCACCTCTAATATTGATAAAAAGTGTTTTTTCGAAATTCATTCCAGTCATATAAAAATACTAGCATTTAAATTCTATTCAACAAAGGTGCGGTTTCTTGTGCTAAGATATAATTAATGTCTGCATTAACTTCTTTTGGTACTTATTAATGAAATTTTTCTACGAACTAGTTTGGTTGCTCCAACGGTTAATTAGGAGAAATATTGGAATTGCAAAAATTAAGAAAATTTCGGTTTCCATAAATCAAGTTAATTCTAATATTTGTAAAGTAACTAATTCTTTAAACGGGCAAAAGTATCTAATTAATTACAAGCAGCGATTGAATTCAACTAGAAAAATTGTTAAGTTAACTGGACCAATACTAAATCCTAAAACGGGTGTACTGTGGATTAAGAAATTAATTTTGGAAGAATCTACTGTTTGGCCAGTCAGCAAATTATTGAAATGGGAGCCAACACCGTTTTTATTTGAAAAAGTTAAGAGTACATCAATTAATTTACCTGATAACGGTTACTACCATTTTGTAATTGAGGACCTACCTCGTTTTTTTGAAGTGTTTAGAAATCAACGATTTGATCAAGTTATTATAGGTTCAAAATCAAGTTATATTTTAGAAACACTTAATTTTTTAAAAATTGAGAATTTTATCCTTAAAAAGTATCCGGTTTACTGCGATGAGCTTGTATTTAGTGAAAAAAATATTGGAGGGATATTTAGTAAATTGGATCATACTGAGTTAAAAAACTTTTCCAGCTATATTAAACCTTCAAGGAGTGATCAAATTCTTTTTATTGATAGAAGAAATAAGCAGAAAGGCTTTCATGAAAGAGGCCTGAAATATGCAGATGTAATTGCTAATTTGTTTAAGAATTTTGATACTAAAAGAGTATATTTGGAAGATTTATCGCTAATTGAGCAAATTTCACTTTTTAAGTCTGCAAAATTGGTAATCGGATTTCATGGTGCCGGCTTAGCTAATATGGTGTGGATTGATCGATCTGTAAAAATATTTGAAATTACCGAGAATCGAATTACAAGCCACTTTGAGCATATAGCTTCGATTTGTGAACACGAGTACACGATGCTAAAAGCATCTGAACTTGTAAACTATGATGCTGCACAAATTTCTAAACTGCTGGATATTCAAACTTAATTAAATTACCCTGAATATACTGCTAAGTACTTGGCGGAGACGAGAGGATTTGAACCTCCGAAACCCTTTAGGGGTTAACCTCATTAGCAGTGAGGCGCACTAGACCGGGCTATGCGACGTCTCCAACAAGAGCAAGGTTACCGCCCAATGATGAG
>Ga0214921_10006394_pt1 | contig 16182 bp, 4 predicted proteins | sample LL1505_MetaG_FD_177992 | JGI IMG/M metagenome (GOLD analysis project Ga0214921, IMG submission 177992) | Freshwater microbial communities from Lake Lanier, Atlanta, Georgia, United States - LL-1505 | ecosystem: Environmental > Aquatic > Freshwater > Lake | place: USA: Georgia | collected 2015-05-28
AGCTGAGCTACGCTCCGGATTAACCCTTGCAATCTGCCCCGATTACGACATAATGCAAAACAATCCTAAACCATTATGAGAAGCGAACTTGTCAATTTAGCCTTAGCCAAAGTCAGTAGTCCGCAAATCTTGATCAATGTGGTCTCCAAGCGCGTCCGCCAACTTGGCCTCGGCTACCGCCCTATGATCGCGGTCACGCCCCGAATGACTTTTATGGATGTCGCCCTGCACGAAGTTGCGGATGGCAAACTCGGCTACGAAGTACTCGGTGGCCCCTCCAAAGACACTCCCGAAAAATCCGCGCGTAAAACCCGCGCCAAGAAGTCGTCGTAACGCCTACCTAGGCAACGGGGTTCCGCACCCTGAAAACGATCGAAATCCAAAACCGGAAAGCCGGCCACAACTTCGCCATCTCCGAATCGGTCGAAGCTGGAATCGTCCTCACGGGTGCCGAAATTAAATCCCTGCGCGCGGGCGGAGGGGACCTCGCGCATGCCTACGGCAAAATCGAAAACGGCGAAGCTTGGCTCTACTCCTTTCACATCGCCCCCTACAGCCACGGCAATCGTGCGAACCTAGAAACCGAACGCCCCCGTAAACTCCTCCTTCATCGCAACGAGATCATCCGATTCCTAGGCCAGATTGAGAAAAAAGGCAGTCGCGCACTCGTTCCCCTCAAGGGATATTTAAAGAATGGTCGCTTTAAAATCCTCGTGGGCCTTGGAACAGGCAAAACGCACCGAGACAGACGCCAAGACCTCATCAAACGCCAAACCGACCGCGAAGTGAACCGAGTCCTCGCCGATCGTCGCCGGAAATGAAATCACACCTTCGCTCCCTGGCCCGTCTTCTTCCCAAAGGTGTCATCCGCTTCGACCCCGCCACCCTGCAGGCCAACTCCTCCGACGCTTGGGTATCTTCCGCCCTTCCCACCGCTGTCGCCTTTCCCCGTACCACCGAACAAGTCTCGAAAATCCTCGCCTGCACCCACCGCTACCGTATTCCCGTAACCACCCGCGGCGCGGGTCGCGGCTATGTTGGCGGATGCGTCCCCGTTTGCGGTGGCCTTGTTGTCTCTCTCGTCAAAATGAACCGTATTCTCCAAATATCGCCTGCCGATGGCGTGGCCGTTGTCCAACCTGGCGTCATCACCGCCAGACTTGGTTCTGCCGCTATGCGCCGAAATCTCTTCTACCCTCCCGACCCCGCCAGCCTCAAAGAGTCCACCCTGGGTGGAAACATCGCCACCAACGCAGGCGGTCCCCGTTGCCTCAAATACGGAGTCACCCGCAACTATGTCTTAGGATTAGAAGTTGTCTTGGGCGACGGCACTATCGTGCGGCTCGGCGGACGCACTCATAAAAATCGCACAGGCTTCGATCTTATCGGTCTCTTCACCGGCTCTGAGGGGATGCTCGGTCTTGTTACCGAGGCTACCCTGCGCCTAATTCCACTCCCCCCCACCCGCTCCTGCTTGCGGGCCGAGTTCACCTCCGTTGCCAAAGCGGCAGCAGGAGTCCAAAAGATTCTCGGTTCAGGACTTCTACCCTGCGCTCTCGAGATTGCTGATCCTTTCACCCTCGCCGCCGCCCGAAAAGCGATTCCCAACACCCCCAATTGCGACTCGATGCTCATCGTCGAATTTGACGGCCAGTCCTCCTCGGTCAAAAGCGAGCTCGCCGCAGCTACAAAAGTTCTTCGCTCTTCTTCATCCAAGATCGTCACTGCGCACGGCAACGCGGCCTGTGAGAAGATCTGGGAGATTCGTAGGGGCTTTAGCTACGCCCTGCGCGATACGGGCCTCGTGAAACTGAATGAAGATGTCACCGTACCACGGGGTAGAGTCGTGGATCTCTTTCGGCTCACCGCGCATCTCCAAAAGAAGCACGGCGTTCCTATTTCCAGCTTTGGTCATGCGGGTGACGGCAACATTCACGTCAACCTGATGGCACCTGTTGGAACCAAGCCGGACGATCGTGGGATGCACCGTATTCTCGACGAGCTTTTCCAAGGAGTCCTCGCTATGGGCGGCGTTATCAGTGGGGAGCACGGCATTGGTCTCGCGAAAAAACCTTGGTGGAACGCCGCCACAACCCCTGCCCTCCGCTCCCTTCACACAAAAATCAAACACACCCTCGACCCCCGAAATCTCCTCAACCCCGGCAAATATCTTTAGGGGCACGCCTGTGCCTACCTTTGCCCCTAGTAGGCGATTGTGGCGCTCAGCTCGGCCCTTGAGCCCGTGACACTGCCGATCGGGGCTTGATGAAGCTGAAATCCCCAATCAAAACGCACGGTAACAAAACGATCGATATTATATCGCAACCCAGGACCAAAACTCATAAGGTAGACAGTTTGCTCCAAAGTGCCCGCGGGTGCCTGAATGTCCTCCGTGTACCCATAGTCGAAAAAGCCAATAAATTGAAGCGAATCATCTACACTTTGATCGCCAAAAATCTTAAAGATACTTCCTGGAGGGGTTCTCAACTCAACATTGACGATATATCCCTGATCCCCGTTCGCCGATCGCTCGTCGTACCCACGAACCGTATTGTAGCCGCCAATGCCATACTGCTCGGTGGGCATCATAGGTGTTGAAACAAGCTGAGCGTTGAAATTCCCTGAAATCGTAAATTTGTAAGGCAGAATAAATGTACGGTTGAAGTTAAACTTCCCATACACGTAATTATCGTTCGCATTCTGAACCACTTGGTTGAACTGATTCTGGTTATTCCAGCCACTCACGCCACCTGGACTGTAGTACACCGCAGCCTCACCCGATGTAAGCCCCCAATCATCTCGGACAGTGGCATCATATCCAGCCGTAAGTTGAAAAATGCTAAATGGGGCTAACCCACTATTCGCGCCAGCCCCAATATTGGTTCCGAATATGATCAGCGCGTTCTTGGACTGTTTGAAATCGGTTCCAGCAAAGAACGAGTGACTCAGGGGTCCAAAGGTAGGCAACGGAACATTATAGCGCTCACTAATCTGCCAACTGTCCCCCTGAAGGTTTTGTCCATCGGTGAGGGTGGCGTCCGACTTTGTGTAGCTCCCGTAAATGGTCATGCTGTTACGCCAAGGAAATGGGATGGAATACGAGCCTGAGTAGGCGTTCATCGAGTTGAAAATATCCTTCCAAGCAGTGGTGTACTGAAAGCCCGCTTGATGATCCAAGCTGAAAATATTTCCAACATTAAATCCAAGCGACTGCCTATTTTTGCCCGTCAAATCGATGCCGTAGTTATCAAAGGTCGTATAGAGACGCAAAGGCAATCGATCCTTCGTCTGGATCACTAGATCCGTTGTCCCCTCCTTTTCTCCCGGCTCAAAGATCAAGTCAGAGGTCCTGAACGGATTTGTATTCAGCCATGCCACATCGTCCTCTAACTGATTGGCATCAATCTTATCCCCTTCGCGCAATCCCACCTCCGCACGAATATTGTCAGGGCGAAACCAACGTGCCCCTTCGACCTTAACCCGTCCCACTCTCGCTTCGATTGCAAGGATTTGGATCACTCCATCTTTTACGTTCTGCTGGGGGACAACCACATTGACCACGGGAAAACCTTCATCCCGGAAATAGTTGATCACCTCCTTTGTTATTTCATCCAATCCGCCCAAAGTCACAGGTTTGCCAAAAAACTTCTGCATCTTTGCAGCAAATTCCGGTTTCTTTAAAAGATCGGAACTTACAATCACCCCAACCACTCCCGACACTCCATCCGCCTTGATCTGATTTTCTGTTTCAACGAAGACCAATCCCTTTAATTCCGCCGTAATAATCGATTCACGTCCACGACTAGATCCTTGGGGTTGTTCCACCTTCGGAATCGTTTGTACGCTCCCTGGCTTTGACGTTGGAAGACTGGGCGCAATGTCTTGAAACCCCTGACCGAATTGCACGCTGGGTGGCTGAGTTCTTGATGGCAAGAAGGCGTTGTCGTTCTGTCCATACGCCATCGCACCCAAGAAGAGTGGAATGCAACCTATAGACCTAAATGTACACACGTACCCCATTGGCTGTGATGATCACTTTCAGATTGTAGGGGACAAGCGCAACAGCTGTCCCGGAATAACAACTTGTTGAGAAGTTAAGAAAAGATGGTGAGAGGTTAAAAACGGCGCCTAACGGCTCTGCACAACAGGGGCCGACCCAATACTGACTTCGGCCGCCATCCGCTCCGATTCCATCACCTCGTTCACATTCAATCCAGAACGCAGTGCCACAGCCCGTGTGGGCCGAACCTTAAGAATCCGCTTTGCATCCCCTCTTTCTTGATCAGATTTAGCCCCTGCCAAAGGCTTACCCTCCAACAGAACTTGAGCCGTAGGAGCAACAGGAATCTGGACCGCCGGGATCGCAGCCTGCGGTGTTCTTCCTTCAGTTGGAGCCCCAATTTCCTCACCCACCCCACTCTGGCCTTGTAGAATCACACGGGCTGATACCTGCCTCTGCTGGTTTTCGTAGGCCGATCGCTCCTCGGGGGTCATCATCTCGATTTCATCCGCACTGTAGGAAATCGTCTTCGCAAATCCATTCCCACCCGTCAGTGCCGCAGGCAGCATTACAGGAGGAATGGCGGCCTGCTGAGCGAAAATGTAGGGCTGTCCCGTTCCCGTCGTAAACTCGAGAATATAGGGAGCGCCATTTCCCGCCAGTAGGGTGGTGGAAACACCAATCTGATTCGCCTGCACCAGCGCAGCGTCACTCACCCCATACACAACTTGCAATCCGGGCACGGCTCCATTGGAAGGCCAATTCGAACCAAAAAGATCGGTCGTCGCAATACGCGTATCTGCACTTTGGAATGGATTTCCGGAGTACGAATTAATAAAATACCCCCCTGCATCAACAAAGACCGCATCTGGTGCCGTAACGAGGGAACCGATCCGAATATCTCGGCTCGCGATTAAGCCCATCGAGCCAGCCGAGGTTACTGTTCCCAACACATTCAAATCCGAATTCAAACTCCCCAAAGCAACATCGCCCGTTCCTGATATTACGGATCCGTTCACTGTCATAGCGTCGGCACTTGAAACCAGGATATCCCCAGTAACTTGGATCCTAGAAAGGTTCATTGTGCTTGCCCCATCATAAGTAAGACCTCCGACCCCTAGCGTCACATCTTGGAAGCCTTGGGTCGCCAAACGCGCAGTCAACGTACTCCCTGTGGCCGTAAGGGCCCCAGCAGCCGATCCGCTAAAGACGTTCAGTTGCACCGGCTGCGCAATATTAATATTCCCGCCCGATGTCACCATTCGAAAAGCTCCTGTAATCTGGTCGGTATCGCCCAACAGCAACTGGTTGATTGTAATATCCCCCGCCGTAGCCACCGTCAGTCCTCCGCTGGTGCTGATTCTACTGATCTCTGTGGCGTTCAAGAATCCAAGAGCAACTCCACCCACAGTTAAGGCAAGCCCGTCTTTTTTAGTCAACGAAACCACACCACTGCCCGTTTGAACCGTATTCCCAACTACAAGATCATCTGTCGTTATCGTTAGGTTGGAACTCTTCCCTGTTACAGTCCCTGAAAGTGTTGTTGTCCCGCCCACAGCTCCAACATCACTTAAAATAAGAGCCGAATTTAGGGCAGTAGCAGAATTAAATGTGATATTCTGACCTGCGGTTTGAATCGTTGTTGCCCCACTAATCACAGCTGTGTCGGTTCCCGCACTGCCGATCGTTAGCGTTGACCCCGTGCTGGTCATGTTGAGCCCATCCAATACAAGGTTTGCGTTAAAGGTACCAGCACCCGACATCGTCACATTCTCATTAAATGTAACTGATCCTGAATCATCGCTTTGCGTGATCGTGCTCAGAGCCGTCCCTGTTCCGACTGCCCCAGAAAAGGTTTTAGCCCCTGTACCGGTCAAGTTCAGGCTATTGGCCCCATTCACCGCCCCATTCAACTGATACTGGCCTGCCCCACCCAAGGTGGTCGCCTGTCCAAGGGAAACTGCACTTCCCATAGTGAGAACTCCAGAACTAGAGGTTACAGCCGATGCTGTATTCAGCGTGATCACACCACCTGTCATCGTTGTCGCTCCAGTTGAAGTCAAAACCCCCGTTACAGCCGTTGTTCCTGAACTAAAGGTAATTCCGTTCAAGGTTGTACTGGTCCCCCCTAGCGTGCTCGCTCCCGCAAATGTTCCGTTTCCATTTAGCACCGCCACACCACCCGATTGATTGAAGGCCACGCCCGATACGGTGCTATTAAACGTCCCGGTTCCAGCAGTTAAAGCCAGCGTACCCAAACCAATCGCCGCGCCAGCAAATGTCTTTCCGGCCGTCCCGCTCAACGTCAAATTCTGACCGCCCCCCACAACCACCCCATTGACATCATACGTTCCTGTTCCGGTTAATGTAGCTCCCCCAGTATCCAGTGTAATCGAGTCGGTCAAGCCGTCCCCCAGAGTCACCGTTCCCGCTGTGCTCAAGGTTGTGCCAGAGATGAATCCACCAAGACCCACATTTCCATTCAGAGTCATCCTGCCAGTTACAACATCCAGCGTTACAGTGGTCTGATCAAAGCTGATCTTTCCAGCGGTTCCTGTTTGAGTGAACGAGATAAACCCAGCGTTATCGGTCACAGTACCTTTTACAGTCACGGCCCCGCTGCCGTTTACAATAACCACACCATCAAGCTTCACTGAAACACCCGCTCCCCTCCCTAATTGCACATTTCCTGCAGAAGTTAAGGTCGTACCGAGTAGATCCACACCGCCAGACAATGTGGTGTTAGTATCGATGAAGCCCAAAGTTGTTACCCCTTGGAAAGTAACTTTCGGGTCTTCATTAGATATGATTCCATCCGCCGTTGTCAGATTCCTAAACGACACATAGCCACCTGACATGGTGATCGTCGGCCCCCCATTCACATCACCAATGTCTATGTCTCCGGTAAAGTTCTTGGCCCCGGAAATACTTGGAAATCCTCCTGACAATATAAGATTCTGCGCTCCACTAATCGTGCCACTCACTGTATAATCACCACCCCCTCCAAATTCAATCGGTCCCCCAGATAGAGTGGTAGTCGCAGAAATCGTCTTACTGCCCGCCCCCAGGAGACTAAGTCTAGCAGTTAGATCCCCATCTAGATAAGCCTGATTATTGAGAGTTAAGGTTCCCGCAAGGCTGGTGGTTGCTCCACCAGTGCCACTCAACGTGACATCGTTGTTAAAGACCAGCTTCGATGTCGAAGCAGACTGGATCCCTCTAGCATCGACCGTTGAACCGAAACTCACCAACCCGGTCACACCGTTGGCTACCGTGATTTGACCCACTTCCGTTGTGTCTCCGACTGCTCCTGTGAACGTCGTATTCCCCCCCGCCACTCCTGCTGCCAAAGTCAGACCGTACGTGCCATCCAACGACCCTAATTGAATAATATTTCCTGCAGAATTCAGGATGGTGTCTGCGACCAGTACTGTCGCGTTCGCCAACATAGAGCCCGTCGTCGCTGTCACTGTGTTGATCGTTCCGCCCAGTTTCAAGGTCGAAGGCACAGTCGCTCCGCTGAGCGCATCAAACCCATCGTTGAAAGTTGTTGTTACCCCGGCCCTCCCGATCGTAGCCGTTCCTGAATTCAGGAATGTGACACGATTTTGGATCACTGAACCATCTCCGAGAAGTTCGATCGAATAAGGTTGAGCCGCAGTTGAAAGCGTATCGACCTGCAGGGCTCCATTGACTGTGAAGGTTCCCCGCGTCACTCCACTCCCACCGGCCGTGATTAGAGTTCCCAATATGATGGTGTCCGATGAAGTGGTACCCAGAGTCACAACGGAGCCAGCCCCAGTCGGAGCCAGACCACTATAACGCAGATCTAAAGTGGTAGCAGCTGTTGTCGAACTAGAAACTACCCCATTGGCTGCCGCACTTATGGGGCCCGTAAGACTTATTTTTCCTGCGCTTCCGCTCAATCCCCCATTCGCTCCCGTTCCACCTGAGGCATCAAATACAAAAGTCGGTGTGGAGAGATTTACAGAATCTAAAACAACACCGGCTGAAGTATTTATATTGATCTCGCCACCGGAACCACCTGTAGACCGCACCCCTGTAGCTCCAGCACCAACACCCCCCGAAGTGCTTATGCTACCCAGAATGGAGACTGTTGTTCCGTTCACACTAAGCGATCCACCCGTTCCACCGATCGCTGGAACCTGAGCCGTAGACAATGGAGATGAACCACTTGTATTCACTTCGCCGATACGAACTGCCGTACCGTATATATTCACGCTTCCGCCTGAGATTCCAGATTGACTTGAAGTGGATGTCGCGGAGCTATTGCCACCCGATGTGTCGATATAATTCACCGAGACAGGCGCTACAATCAGTGGGTTAATATACTTATCACCTATGCGAACGTTGCCGCTCGAGATCCCTCTGCCTGTTGTATAAATTTCTCCCAGGGTCATTCCACCAACAAGCGAGGTGGCAGGAGCACTCATCCTGTTTACATTAAAAGTTCCACCAAACATTTGTATAGAAGAACCGGACCCCATATAAAGCTGGCCTGTCGTCGTTTTGCCATAATTAATGGTTAGGCTCTGCATAACGTCCGGATCATTTAAGGCGGCAGTTCCTTTTTCAAGTTGATTCATAATAATCGATACACCACCTATGCTAGTAGTTGGAGTAACATAGTTCGGTTGGGACGCGAAAATCAGATTATTACGACCCATGACATCGAATTTAGTCCCATAATATACGATTTGATCTCGGGTTAAGCCTACATTATTTCCATCAATCGTTATCGTGCCGTCTGATCCGCGAGGAAGCCTATTGACCACTGCATCGCCGCCATACGCAATAATCGCTCCACCAACTTGAATTGTCCCAAGTGGTGCAGATAACGTAACGTTACCTGCCGCACCACCTGACTGCGTGATCGTCACCTGTGTGCCGGCAGTAGCGAAAGTAACGTTTGCTCCCTGAGCCCCTTGCGCATTGATACTTCCCACGACATTGATTGTACCAGCGCCTGCTGCACTTAGGGTAATCGAGCCAGCCGCTGGCGGAGCGTTCAACACGCCATTTTCACGAGCAGTAGAATTTAGGTTTCCAAGGTTTTCAATTGTTCCCACCTTTGTTGTGATGCCATCAGGTAGCAGATAGCTGTTTCCTGCTGTCTTCAATGAGATCACCCCACCGTTGGTGTCGATCGCGTTCACTGTCACGACATTACCAGTGATGGAAGCTAGTCCCAGTTGCTGGGAAAGACCCAATGAACTGCTGACCGTGACATTGCCATAAGCACCACCGTCTACAATAAGTCCACCATTTAGAAGGGCTGGGATTGTAGGATCGAAACCCCCAAGAAACTCTTGCTTGATGACAAGATCTGCTCCTGCCGAATTATTTCCGCCAGTCGTAGATATATTTAGATTGTTTCCATCCAACTGAACGCGTGAATCGATTTCCACATTCACCCCACTGCTAACAAGACTAAAGGTGCCCGTGGATGCCGCGCTGCCTACAGTCGTCAACCCACCTGGAGAGCTTTGTAGTAGGAAGTTTTTAAACACATTGCCAACTAAGTTGAGATCTCCTAAGGAAATATTTCCCAAATAATCAGACCCGCCAACCACAACAGTTCCTGCAGATTGAATATTCAGTAGCTCACCAGCTGCAACGTCGTAAACACCAAAAGCTGTGTTGACTCCTAAAGCCACTGTTCCTGTGGCAAGGGTTGGAGTGAGGGTGATCTTTGCGTCTAGACCAGACTGCCGAACGATACCTAACAAAACCAAGTCAGCCCCACTTAATGTGTAATCGGAAGAGTTCAGCGTGCTGCCAACAATATCGTTAGCAGCAATCGTCAAGGTTCCGGCACCACTCTGTGCTGAGTCCGCACTGATAACAATCGCGCCCGTATTCACAGAGCCGATCGAAACCCCGGTTCCTCCTGTCGTGAGATTATTTTCCGCCAACAAAGTGATAGTTCCAGCCCCAGCAGCCCCAATGTTCGCATTGATCAGCAGATTACCAGCAGACTGCGCGTTGATTAATACGCTACCCGCCCCACCAGCGAGCACTGTGTTATTGAGTGTGATAGTCCCAGGCACCGTGCCCGAGGCCGCCGTCGATACGGTGACGTCGCCAGATGCTGTCACGATGCCCGACAACAACCCTGCAGTACCGATAATAAAACTCTTGGCATTAGAGAAACTAAAGCTGTTTCCCTCTCCAGTTACATTAGCCGCCAAATTATCCACGAAGTGACCCTCACCTAATAACACCCCACCGACGCTAAAAATGCAAAAATCATTCGCCGTGATCACACCTGAATCAGTAACGGCACCACTGGTCACATTCAAGGTGAGGTCACCCGTCCCCAGATTGAACGTGCCCACTTCCAAGGAACTGGACTCAACTAGTGAGGCATTACTGTTGACTGTGGAAAGGGAAACCGCCCCTCCGAAGTTATTGTCTGAATCGGTCAACGTGATTGTACTTTTGGCAATAAATGTGGCCGTACCTGTATTCACCACTCCCCCAGAGGCCTGGATCATGGTCGATCCAGCTTTTGTGGTGGTGAAGGAGATGTTGCGAAGCAAGGGGAAAGCTGACGCGGAGAGATAAGGGACGACCAACGTGTTCAATTGAGAAAAAGACAAAACTAGGTCGCGAAGTCCAGTCGATCCGCTTAGCAATGGAATACGGGCAGAGGCATTGGCATTGGCATACGTAAGATCCTGTAACAACGTCTCGCCACCATCGAACTGGACCTGTCCGGTGAAATTATTTAAGGCATTTCCCAGACTCACATTGAATTTGGTTCCTACATTCCCATCCAGTGTCAGATACAACCCTCCAGCACCCAATAATAAACCGGTACCCGCCCCAGTAGTTTGAGTTAGGTTGGCCTCAGTCGAAGAGGATGCGCTGCCGGTGCGCAGACGGAGATTCCCTCCACCAGAGGATGCGGGTGTACCGGCCTGAACATCGTCGAGAAGCAAGCCAGAAGCTGTGCTGTTGTTGGCCCACAGATCGATATTTTGCAGTGAGGAATTGGGATTTGTGAATAACGAGACCGCCCCACGCAAATCGTTGGCATAGGTGCTTAAAGAAATATTCGAGGCGGCATCGTTCACATTGAAGGAGGAGGTTCCCAGCACGACGAGAGCAGCGCCTGACTGGCTCAGGTTTCCAAACGAAGTCACGCTCAGGTTGCCATTAATATCGGGTAGCCTCGTCCCATCTAGGGTCACCGCAGCCGTGGTGAAGTTTAAGGTCAGATCGTCTAGGTTGGTGGCGCCGGCCAAGCTTCCGAGAAAGTTGTCAGTTCCACCCGGATTTTTGTTCACCGTATTCTGGAGACTAAAATCCCGTAGGTTGGTCAAGCCGGCGACGGTAAATGTCGCACTTGCATTGGATCCCAGAACGTTGTTTCCCGTAAGAAGAATATCACTCCCTGCATCAGTCAAGGTCACACTAAAATCTCCTGGAACGGTGATAATCTGGCTACTAGTAAAACTGCCCCCAACGGTGAGGGTAACTGTCCCGCCAACTGTGAGTGGACCCGTAGCCGTAAGAGAACTTGCGTTCACCAAAGTCATGCTCCCGGACAGGACGGAGGTACCCAAACTTTCCAGAGAGGTGCCTAGGTTGTTGACGCTACCCGCACTTTGGAACCGCAGGGTTCCTCCACCGCTCGCCAAGTCCCCAATGAGCACGTCGATAGCTGCTCCACCTTGACCTGTAACACTGCCGGAGCCCATATTGAAATTCAGAGTCTTCCCCCCACTCATGGCGAGCTGGTTATTAAACTGGGCCCCACCCGATAGCGTCTGGAGGGTGAGGTCATAGGAATTGCCGCTTAGGTCAATTGCCCCGTCTCTTCCTATGGTGATGGTGGCGGTTCCCGCAGAGCTTCCTAGAGTGACGACGCCAGAGGCGGGAACGAGCAGATTTTGCAAAGCCGTCGCAGAGACGTTGAAGTCCTTGGTAGAGTCGTTCAGACCGATCGAGATGCCCGCCGTGATGGGAGCCAGATTAAGATTACCTGCCCTCATATTCCCACCAATGCTCAACCCGCCAGCAGTGATGGTGATCGTGCTGCTTCCCGCGTTGATTGTTCCGGCACTCGTGTTGATGAAGGTACCGGTGGTGCTCACGCTGTAGATGTTGTTTCCAGTAACCACCGGGGCATTCACCAGGAAATTACCGATGTTGGATAGATAAATTGAACCAGTGACAGCGGCGGCACTAAAAGCTCCCCCGGTACCGAGTTGGGTGGTGAAAGGGGCGGAAGCTGAACCGATCCCGGCGGCGGAAGTCACCGTCAGATTAACCGAACCACCAGAAACAGCAGCCAGATCGGTGCTTGTGTCCCCAGGGCTTAAAAGTTGCCCGGCGCCGATCGCGACGGATAGGGTTCCACCGTTTTTGAGCGTCAGATTGTTAGGGGCAGTAAAATTAAAGTTTACGTTTGAGTTGCCTCTGAGACCAAGGCTATAGCCTTGAGCACTTAAATCGATATCCCCTTGGTTGCCGATATTGATCACACCCCCTGTACCAGCCACCCCCAGTTGGACTGTGCCCGAGCTGATAAGATTTTGCATTTCTGCCAAAGATAGGTTGAGAAATCCCGCCCCCCCGTTGTTGTCCACTAGGTCGATTCCCCGGGTCGTGGTGGTCGGCTGCAACACAATACCCCCATTCCCCGTGATGGTGATGAGGCTAGCCGTGCCTAGGGTCATGTTATCCGCAGAAAGGGTGACGATTCCGGTACCAGCATTGATTGCCGCCGTGTTTATAAAAGTTCCACCTACGGCACTGGTTAATGTGATGTTATTGCCCCCGGAAGATAGTGCTGAGTTGACCGTGAGTCCGGTGACATCGGTATCAGATACGTTGATCTGCCCCGATGTGCTTCCGGAGAGATTGGCAATCGACGTAGTGAAGGGGGAGGCCGTTGTCCCCACTTGTCCTGCACTCGTGATCAGCAAAGACCCCGTGGTACTGGTAAGATCCGTGGTGGCGGCACCAGGACTCAATATGTTGCCAGTCCCTATACTCATCGCCATGGTGCCACCAGGCTTCAGAGTGAGTGTGTTATTCACAGTGAAATTAAAATTCACCGAGCTGCCCGTACCGAGCAAGGTAAGATTATAAGACTTCGTGGAGAGATCGAGGGCTCCCAAGCTTCCAATCGAAATCAAGCCCGTGCCGTCACTGCGCCCAATCGTTACCGTTCCAGTAGCGTTCAAGTTTGTGTTTAGCGAACTGGAGGAAATCTGCACCGTCCCGGAAGCATCATTGATACCCATAGTGCTTCCCGCCAAACTACCTCTAAAGAACACATTATTTGCGCTCATTAAAGCACCAAGGGTGATCGGGCCAGCCGCCGTCAATGTCGCATTGCCGCCCAACGTAAGGGCAGCTGAGGTGGTGATATTTCCCAATCCATTGAAGTCACTGTCAGCCGTCAGGATAAGGTCAGCGCTGGTACTGGTGCCCAAGTTGATCGTTGCCCCAGTGTTTACAATGATGTTGTTGGCTGCCGAGAGCGTCAGATCGCTGGCCGGATTGCCTGTTGTATTAACCGCATTGGCTACTGTGATGTTCCCCGCTTGATCCCCTGTCACGCCGGTGTTGATGGTGACGGATGTTCCTCCATTTAAAGCGGTGGTGATGGTGGTCGGCGCAATGGTCGCATTGTCCGTGCTGGGAGTGAAAACACCGGCCGTCAGAGTTCCGGTGCCACCAGTCACAATACTAACATTCCGCGGGTCCAAGAGCCACAGTCCAGCCCTACCGTTGGAAGCGGAGGCGTTCCCCAAACCATAGGCCTGCAGGTTTTCCTTAGAGGATGTCTCAATGAAACCCCCATTGCCACCCTCCGCACCCGCCCGAGCAAAGAGTTCTCCAAAGAAGCCGGTATAATCGTCAGACCAGACAATAATCTTTCCACCATCCCCGTTCACCGTCGCATCCGCTTTAATCTCGGCTGTATTTGCCATCACGGTGGCTTTGGCATTCTTCACCGGCTCCGCTTCCTGTTTGGCTACATCCTTCAAATCCGCTGAGGGGGCCCGCCCGCCCAGATAATCTCCACCCGCTAAAACCGTTCCACCCCCCGCCCCGCCGCTTGCATTCACCTTGGCCCCATCCAATAGCCCCACCCTCTCTCCCAACAACTCCACCTTGCCACCCTTGGCACCCGCCGAAGGGGCGGTCACATCCACCTTGCCCTGCACAATCGTCGTATCCTGCGAATCGATCTTCACGCTGCCACCATTCCCACCCAGTTCTCCACCCGCCGCTGTGATGATCGACTCAGGTGAAGCGGTGATGTTGCGTCCTGCCAAATCGATCTTCCCACCCGCGGCCGTGGCATCATTCCCAGCGTTCTTGGCGTACATTTTGCCCGTATTCATCACATCACCTAGTCCACCATCTAACCGAACCGTGCCATCCGCATTCGCTACCACCGCCTTCGCCCGAATTGTTCCGCTGTTCCTGATCGCTAATGCATAAACATTCCCCGAGGCGTTTAATTCCGCCTGTGCCGCGCTGATCGTCCCCTCGTTCAGCAGTTCTTCCCCATCCGGCAGATCTCGGTTCGATCCAGTTGCGGCTTCGCCCTGCAGCTGAGCGACCCGAATGGCAAATCCTTTTCCTCCGACCTCATGCACCATCACATCGGTGTTCTGACCCGAACCCACCATCCCTGCCGTTCCATTGGCAGCGCTGATTGCTCCCCGATTTTCCACTTTCTGGGCGACGAGAAACACATCTCCCTTTTCTGCGGTGATATTGCCTTGGTTGATGATCGATTCGCCAGAGGAGCCATAAAAGTTCATGCCTGCCCCGTTTTTAGCATTCATAAACTGCTCCGTACTGACATCGAGCGTGGATGCCATAAAGGACGCCGCATTCACCGTGCCTCCGGGGCCAACCAAGATTCCGCTTGGATTGATAAGATAGAGAATGCCATTCGCCGATAGGGATCCATAAATCGAAGAGGGATTTCCACCAATGACCCGATTCAGTGCGGCAGAAGTAGAGCTGGGCATATTAAAGTGGGTGCTCTCACCCGCCCCGATGTTGAAGCTCTGCCAGTTAACGGCCAGACGGTCGGTGGCCTGATTCACAGTTAATTTGTTTCCATCCCTTTGGAAAGTGGCGGCCCCACCCACCACCTGTTCTCCTGCGGGATTAGCCCAGACATAGGAGGTGGGCAAAAGTACAAAACCAAGGCTACAAAAGAGCATTAAGTAGCGGGCACACAGGTGGGGTGTTGAATATCGCTTTAACCACCACATCTTGCGTCTCATTGGTAAGGGGTTACTAGGTGATGGAGCTATAAGCGTCAACGAGAACATCAAAGATAACTTTGTCGCAATTACAATTTTGTCAATAGGTTGTGAAATTTAATAAGATTAACTACTTCAGATCCCGGTGAGGCATCGACCTGATCGAGGTTGACGTGGTCAGCTCAACACGCTCGATTTAGGGTTTCTCCTGGGGCACAGAACCAACCCTAGCCATCACTGTATTTTAGAAACTGACCCCGTGGTGAAACCGTTAGAGTGGATTCAATTTGTTAGCGGTTGACCTCGGCGGGGGTTTCGTTTGAATCACATTATGAATCCATCGACCAACAAAGCAGTTCCACGATTTTACACCCAGACGACTTTCCCCTCCATGCAGTGGATCCGGCTGATCTTTCTTTGCATTTCTATTTTGATCGCAAGCAACGGATATGCGCGGTTAGGCGAGACATTTGCGGCAATCGAAAAACGCTTTAACGATCCGATTCGTCTTGTTCCCACAAGCTCTGCCATTCCAAAAAAGTTTCAAGATCGTGCTACTACACGGATCTACGCGATCGGTGGAAATCAAGATGGGGCGCTGGTTGAAATCACTTTTTTAGATGGGGTTAGCTCTCGGGAGTTTTATTTTCTTGAGCGCGAGAAAGTCCAGACCTCTCGCGGCCTCAACGATGCACAGATCCGCTTCATCCTTGAAGTGAATGCCCAAGGATCTTCGTGGGATGCGTGTGCGCCTGAGAAGACGAACCGTGGCACCTCCTGGAGGAGACAGGATCAGGCGGCGAGCGCAAAATTTCAAGATACCCAGCCCTCGATCAACTTAAACTCCAATTCACCACTGGAAAGCCAACTCCTGATCTGGAGTGGAATTGAACTACGCGCGAAGCGTTGGGACGA
>Ga0214921_10006395_pt1 | contig 16181 bp, 23 predicted proteins | sample LL1505_MetaG_FD_177992 | JGI IMG/M metagenome (GOLD analysis project Ga0214921, IMG submission 177992) | Freshwater microbial communities from Lake Lanier, Atlanta, Georgia, United States - LL-1505 | ecosystem: Environmental > Aquatic > Freshwater > Lake | place: USA: Georgia | collected...
ATTTAGGGACAATATTCGATTTACTTCTTGTGAAGTTTATAAATAATAGCCCTATTCGCTTAAAATGAAGAAAAATAATGCGACCTAAACGCCTATACCTATAGAGTTAATTTCTAATGTCTAAAATCTATTTTCTAAAATCTAACATCTAAAAAAATGAAAATATTAATATTCGATAATTACGATTCATTTACTTATAACCTTGTGCATCAGGTAAAAGAATTAGGATACACCGATATTGAAGTGTATAGAAATGATAAAATCACTTTGGAGGAAGTAGCCAATTATGATAAAATTTTGCTTTCTCCTGGCCCTGGAATTCCTTCAGAAGCAGGTATTTTACAAGAACTTATAAAAACTTATGCCCCAACCAAAAGTATTTTTGGGGTTTGTTTAGGTCAACAAGCAATTGGTGAAGTATTTGGAGGTAAATTGACCAATTTAGACAAAGTTTACCATGGAATTGCATTGAATACCAAAGTGATAGTAAAAGATTCTATTTTTGAAAACATGCCAACTGAGTTTTTAACTGGGAGGTACCATTCTTGGGTAGTTGACAGAAATGGTTTCCCTGAAACTGAATTAGAAATCACTGCCATAGATGAAAATGAGAATATTATGGCTTTAAGACACCGAAAATACGATGTAAGAGGAGTTCAGTTTCATCCAGAATCTATTCTAACTGAGGGAGGTTTGAATATTGTGAAGTCTTGGTTGGAGAGGTAGAATATTTAATGAAACTTAACTTATATAAACTTAGTTATAAGAATATAAACGGAAAATCATGACTATTCAAAAAATAAACAATAATACTGTTATTTCTATTCCTTCGAATATAGAAATTAAGTATTTGCAAGAATTTGTAAATTATATAAATTACAAATCATTGATTTCTAAAAGTGAAGCAACCGATGAAGAAATTTTGAAATTATCAGAGGAAGTGCTTGACAATTGGTGGATTGAAAATAAAAGTAAGTTTATCAAATGAAAATTGTAATTGACACTAACTTGTTGTTTAGTGCTATAATTAAACCCAATGGAAAAATTGGTGAAATTATTTTAAATCCTTCATTTTCATTGGAAATTTATGGTTGTTATTTTTCCTATATTGAATTATTCAAGCACAAAGAGAAAATATTAAAAGTTTCTAAACTACAAGAGAATGAATTACTTGAAATTATGTATCAAGTGTTTAAGAAAATAATTTTTATAAATGAAACAACTATTCCTGTCGATGTAATAAATAAAGCATTTAATTTAACATCAAATATTGATGAAAAGGATACTATTTTTGTAGCTTTATCTCAATATTTAGATTGTAAAATTTGGTCAGGAGATTTAGAGTTAATTAATGGTATTAGAGCAAAAGGTTTTGATTGTTTTTTTACAACCAATGAATTAATTGAAAAATTAGGTATTTAAGTTTGAAAAAAATAATATCACATATCATTGATTTATTAGTAATTATATTTACTGTTAAACTACTGAAATTAATATATATTAAGTGTTTTCAATTATTTTATTTTACATCTCCATGCCCAAAATATGATTTTTTGAATAGTTGTTATATTGAAGCTGAAGATGAATTTGAAAACAAATTCTATTGGGTTTTTCTACTAATTCCAATTTTAATGTTTTTATATGAATTAATAATAGTAAAATATAAAATTAAATTTGGACTAACTAAGTTGGAAATATTTACTACTAATCAATTAATTCTCAAAAGTATTTTAAAGGTTTTTACTGTTTATGGAATTGTTTATTTATATAGTTTATCATTGTTTATTCCTGGAAATATAGTTAACATTTTATTTGAATTTTATATATTTAATGTATTAATTATTATTTCTATTTTGTCATTAATTATTAATTTAATAACTGTATTTACTCAAAAGCCGAGCATGTCTTTTCATGAGTATTTGGTTTTTAAAATTTTTCACAAGCAGTAATTAATTATATAATTTTTAATCGATTTTAAATATTTGAAAAAGAAAAAATCTAGTTGCTAAATGAAATCAATCTTAAATAAACTAATTAATAAACAAGTACTTAGCAAAGAAGAAGCCAAAGAAGCCTTTTTTTTGATGGGAAAAGGGGAGGCAAATGCAGCTCAAATGGCGGCTTTTATGACTGTTTTCTTGATGAGAAATATCTCGACAAATGAATTGGCAGGATTTAGAGAAGCGATGCTTGAATTATGTACTAAAGTTGATTTAGATAAATATCAGCCTGTAGATTTAGTGGGCACAGGAGGTGATACTAAAAATACATTTAATATATCCACATTATCTGCATTTGTGGCAGCAGGTGCAGGGGTAAAAATTGCCAAACATGGCAATTATGCAGTAAGTTCGGCGAGTGGTTCTTCAAATGTGTTGGAGCAATTGGGTGTAAAATTTGAATCAGGGAAAGAAGGCATAGAATCACAAATCCAAGAAGCTGGTATTACATTTTTTCATGCTCCATTGTTTCATCCTTCTATGAAAAATGTGGCACCTATTCGTAAAGAACTGGGAATCAAAACCTTTTTTAATATTTTAGGTCCATTAACAAATCCTGCTCATTTGCAAAAAAGATCGGTTGGGGTGTATAATTTAGAGATTATGAGGTTGTATCAGAGTGTTTTACAAGAAACATCTGAAAGGTATATCATTGCCCATTCATTGGATGGCTATGACGAAATATCATTAACAGGCCCTTTTAAATTAATTAGTAACGAATTTGAAAAAGTATTTACTCCTGAAGAGTTAGGCTTGAAAAAATTAAGTCAAGAAGCACTTTTTGGTGGAAATTCGCCACAAGAAGCGGCCGTTATCTTTAAAAATATTTTAGATGGAAAAGGAACTGAAGCCCAAAAAACTGTTGTTTCAGTCAATGCAGCCACAGCCATTTGGGTAAACGAAGTAGGAATAAAACTTAAAGATGCAGTAGTAATTGCAAGAGAATCATTGGATAATGGCAAGGCGAAGGCATGTTTTGATAAATTGGTGAAAAATTAAAATATGAATCAACTAATAAATTCAAATAAAAAATCAATAGAAAAAGCTTGCCTAGAGCACAATGTTAGGCATTTGTATGCTTTTGGTTCGGTGTTAACTGAAAAGTTTAACAAAGAAAGTGATATTGATTTTATAGTTGATTTTCAGAATGTATCACTTCAAAATCATGCAGATAATTACTTTGATTTGAAGTATTTATTGCAAGAAATTCTAGAAAGAAATATAGATTTATTAGAAGAAAAAGCTATTAAAAATCCATATTTCAAAAATGTAGTTTTTCTACAAATGCAAAAAGTGTATGGAAACTGAGATAAAAGTTTGGTTGTATGACATTTTAAATGCAATTGTTGAAATTGAAAATTTTTTTATTGAAATTCCGATGGATTTCGAAGTTTATCAAGCAGATTTGAGAACTAAAAGGGCGGTAGAAAGAAATTTAGAAATTATTGGTGAAGCAATGAATAGAATTTTGAAATCATCTAATTCAATTCAAATTGAAAATTCAAGAAAAATAATAGATACAAGAAATATCATTATTCATGCTTATGATGTTGTTTCTGATCAAACTATTTGGGGAATAGTTCATCAACATCTACCAAAATTAAAATTAGAAGTGATAAATTTGTTAGAAGAATAAGATGTTTATTAATAATAGTGAAAACTAAGAAATATGAATTCAATTCAGCTAAAAGAAAATTTCATAATTTGATAGAAAATTTTAAAAATGATGATTTATTATCTAGTTTTATGATGTTTTGTCGAAAATAGATGACAAACCTACTACTGGTAAATTATGGAATAAATTAACTTTAGAACAACAGGCTGAATTAATTGAATTAGCAATAGAAAGTGAGGATGAATCTAAATTAATTCCACACTAAGAAGTAATGAAAAAATACAAAATTATTTTTTAGTAAACAGACAAAAAAAAGAAAAAGAAATTTTAAATAAGTGATAGTTGAAATTGCATTGTTTTAATAAACTCTCAATTCTTAACTCTCAACTAAAAACTAAAGAAAGTGAATATATTAGAAGAAATTATACAATCTAAATATGGAGAAGTAGCTGAAAGAAAAAAGACAGTTTCAGTATCGGATTTAGAAAAAAGCACATTGTTTCAAAGAGAAACTATTTCATTGAAACAATCATTATTAAATAGCCAAAATTTTGGCATTATAGCTGAATTTAAAAGAAAATCTCCTTCCAAAGGACAGTTTATTGGTCAATTATCAGTGGAAGAAATTACGCAAGGCTATGTAGCAGCAGGTGCTGCGGGCTTGTCGGTTTTGACTGATAATCATTATTTTGGAGGAAGTTTGCAAGATTTAGAAGCTGCAAGAAAAGTAAACAATGTGCCATTGCTTCGTAAAGATTTCATGGTGGATGAATACCAAATTTTGGAAGCAAAAGCTAGTGGGGCAGATGTGATATTGTTAATTGCTGCAGGAATTGAATCGCCATTATTGAATAGATTGGCAAAATTTGCCAAATCACTTGGTTTGGAAACGCTTTTAGAGGTAAGAGAAAAAGAAGAATTGGAAGGGAATTTGAGTGAATATATTGATATTGTGGGTGTTAATAATAGAAATTTGAAAGACTTTAAAGTTGATATTCAAATTTCAATTGAAACTTCTGAGTTTATTCCTTCACAATTTGTTAAAATTTCAGAAAGTGGCATAAGCAAAGCCGAAGTTATTCATCAATTATCAAGTTATGGCTACAAAGGTTTCCTGATGGGTGAAGCATTTATGCAAACTATTGATCCTGTGGTTTCTATAACTGAGTTTGTGAAAAGTATTTAGTACTGAGTATAGGGTACAAAGTACTAAGTATTAAGTACTAAGTATTAAGTACTAAGTATTAAGTATTAAGTATTAAGTATTAAGTATTAAGTACAATGTCTATAATCTAAAATTTGCTATCTGTAATCTCTAAAATAATGGAAAAGAAAATATTGAAAATAAAGGACAATCCTAATTTGAATATCTATGAACAGCGTTTTGAGATGCTTATGAAATTAATTAGGATTGATAGAATGTTAAAATCTGCAAAAATTACACATAAAGATTAGACCCTATAATTATTAATTACTAATTACTAATTATTAATTTTTAATTAAATAAAATATGCTTCACCAATTAGCCCAAGAATTAAGACTATATGCCTCTGAATCAGAACTCAGATGTAAATATGTGTTGGAAAATCTTTTGCCAGATTTGCAGCATCAGTATATTTTGGGTGAAGAAGTGGTAACTTTTTATTCTGCGTCTCATTTGGTTGTTTTTGATATAGTTTCTTATCATCATGACCATCCCGATGCTTATTGGATTACTTGGAAACGAGAACAAGCCATTAAAAATCAGAACTTAAGATATATTCGTTTAGAAGAAAAAGATATAATTGATGAAGCAACTATTTTAAATACCATTCAAGAACAGCTTTTTAAAGCCTTGAAAATTAAGGTGTGTGGGATGAGGGATGCTGAAAATATTACAGCAATTGCCCTCTTAAATCCTGATTATTTAGGTTTTATATTTTATGAAAAATCTAAAAGAAATGTAGGGGAGGAGGTTCAAATACCAGTTTTAGAGGGTACAATTAAAAAAGTAGGTGTTTTTGTAGATGCTGATTTTGAAGTTATTAAATCAAAAATTGAACATTATCAATTAAAAGCAGTTCAATTACACGGAAATGAAACGGTAGATTTTTGTGAACAAATAAAAGCACAAAATGTTGAAGTAATAAAGGTGTTTTCGGTTGATGAGTCCTTTGATTTTGAAATAATTAAGCATTATTCTGAAGTAGCGGATTATTATTTGTTTGATACCAAAGGCAAAGAACATGGTGGCAATGGAGTGAAATTTAATTGGGAAATATTAGAAAAATACAATGGAGAAAAGCCTTTGTTTTTAAGTGGTGGAATATCAAATGAAGACTTAGATGAAATTAAAAAACTTCCTTTGCTAAAACTTAACCTATTTGCTTTGGATGTAAATAGTAAATACGAAATTGTGCCTGCGTTGAAAGATGTTGATTTGGTAAAGGAGTTGATGAATTTTATAAAGAAATAAAATACAATGCTTTCTGAAAATTATCAATTAAATATTTCAAACGATTTTACTACTTATGAATTTGAAAGCATAGGTCCGAAAGGTTCAATAACTAAAGTTGTAAAATATTCTGAAATTAATGTAAAGGGATACTATAATTTAGGTTTTGGTGACAAAGACCCTTTAACTGGATATATTTGCGATTTATCTGTTTCAAATAATAATGATAGTAAAAAAGTTTTGAGAACAGTTGCAGCTACACTTTATACTTTTTTTTCAAAAAATACTGATGCAATTGTAATTGCTACAGGAAGTACTGAAGCCAGAACAAGACTTTACAGAATTGGAATAACAAACAATATTGAATTAATTGAACAAGATTTTATAATTTTGGGTTTGAAGGATACACATTGGGAAGAATTTAAGAAAAATGAAACTTATGGAGCTTTTTTAGTCATGAAAAAATTATAATAATTATGAAAAATAAAAAAATCAAGGAACTTATTTTACCTAAAAACTTTGTAATTAATTCAGAGTTAGATAACAAATATAATGAACAACCTTTATTTAAAGATAAGATTGATAGAGCTAATCATATTTTGAAAACAGTAGGCTTGCCAAAGTTTTCTTAGTTTGTAATTTTTATGCTAAACCAACTAAGTACCTTTCTATTTTGGGATGTAAACCAAGAAACTTTGGATGTAAAAAAACATGCTCAATTTATTATTGAACGTGTTTTGCAAAGAGGAACTTATAATGATTGGCGTTATATTCAAACAATTTATACCAAAAGAAAAATTAAAAGTGCTTGTCTTAAAGCACGTTATATAGATAAATATTCCTTAAGTTATTGTAGTTGCATATTTAAAACGCCTTTAGAAAAATTTAGATGTTATACCGAAATACAGTCAAACCCGAATTATTGGAATAGTTAATAGTAAACTTTTTTTATAATTAAATGTTAAATTTGAAACTTCGTACAAAGTACCCAGTACAAAAATATAGCTTATGAAATACAACGTTGATGAGAGAGGATATTACGGAAAATTTGGTGGTGCATTTGTGCCTGAAATGTTGTATCCCAATGTGTTAGAATTGCAAGAGAAATACTTGTCAATTATTGAAGAGCCTAGTTTTAAAGAAGAATTGGCCAATTTGCTGAAAGACTATGTAGGCAGACCTACACCACTTTTTCATGCCCAAAGATTATCGGCTCATTTCAATACCAATATTTTTTTGAAACGTGAAGATCTTTGCCATACTGGTGCTCATAAAGTAAACAACACTTTGGGGCAAATAATTTTGGCAAAACGTTTGGGTAAAACCAGGATTATTGCAGAAACAGGTGCTGGACAACATGGAGTAGCCACTGCAACTGCTTGTGCTTTAATGGGTATGCAGTGCATTGTGTACATGGGGGAGGTAGATATTGAGCGTCAAGCTCCTAATGTAGCTCGTATGAAAATGCTAGGTGCAGAAGTTCGATCGGCAACTTGCGGAAGCAAAACTTTAAAGGATGCAACCAATGAAGCCTTAAGAGATTGGATTACCAATCCTGTTGATACACATTACATTATAGGTTCAGTAGTGGGGCCACATCCATTTCCGGATATGGTGGCAAGATTTCAATCCATCATAAGTGAAGAGATAAAATGGCAGTTGAAAGAAAAAACAGGCTCAGAAAATCCTGATTATGTAATTGCCTGTGTAGGGGGGGGGAGTAATGCTGCTGGAGCATTTTATCATTATTTGCATGAAGAAAACGTGACATTAGTAGCAGCAGAAGCTGCTGGTATGGGCGTAAGTTCGGGTCATTCGGCAGCTACAACTGCTCTGGGACAAATGGGTGTTTTGCATGGAAGTAGAACACTTTTAATGCAATCAGAAGATGGACAAGTGATTGAGCCTTATTCTATTTCAGCCGGATTGGATTACCCAGGCATTGGACCTTTGCATGCACATTTATTTGATTCAAAAAGAGGGAAATTCTTTTCAATTACCGATGAAGAAGCTTTAGCAGCCGCATTGCAATTATCTAGACTAGAGGGAATTATACCTGCACTGGAAACTTCGCATGCATTAGCTACATTAGATTATCTGAAACCTACTAAGGACGAAGTGGTTGTAATTAATCTTTCAGGAAGAGGAGACAAGGATTTGGCTACTTATATGACAAGATTTGGGTTTTAAATACCCGAATCTTGTTTTTTAATTATATGGATTCAATTTGTTTAGGTATTTACTCTGGTGGCTTAAGTTTTGCTACCAGAGGTAAATTAGATGGGTTTATTTATTTGCTTTTGGTAGCAATTTTTACTTGTGTAATGCTTCTTATTCGATATTATTTATATAAAAACAATCCCAAATAAATACTATTTCATTTTTTCAGCTTCAGGAAACAAAGTTTGTGCTTTTAAATACAGTTTATCTTGTTGTAAAAATATTGGCCAAAATGCTTTTTCTCCCCAAATTCCTTTTGCAATATAGGCTTTCAAGTTGTTTATTATCAAAAATTTAGACCTACTTAGTTCCTTTTCAGTATAGTTAATATTGTTTCTCTTTAAGGCGATTTTCAATTCTGGGAAAAGATTTTTTTCAATATCAAACGACTTTGAAAAACCCTCTAATTTTTGTTTTTCTAGTGCCAATTTATTTATGGCAACATAGTTTAATGCAATTTCCCTTAAAATATTTTTGCTATAAATTTCACCTAATAAATGGGTGATTTCTGTGGTATCTCTCGGAATAAAAACATCAGGCATTATACCGCCACCACCATATACTTTTCTTCCTTTGCTGGTTTTAAATTCTTCTTTGGTATTCAGTTTTATACTGTCTTTGTTATATAATTCGCCATGATTAAATCTGTTTATCAAATCTTGGTCGTAGTCTTTACCCATTGGCTTTTGAATACATCTGCCGCTTGGGGTATAATATTTTGAAATGGTTAATCTTAGTTCTGAGCCATCACTTAGTGCTATGGGTCTCTGCACCAATCCTTTGCCAAATGAGCGTCTGCCTACAATTAAAGCTCTGTCATGATCTTGCAATGCACCTGATAAAATCTCTGATGCTGAGGCACTTCCTTCATTTATCAATACAATAATAGGTCCTTTTTCAAATAACCCATCTTTATTGGTAGAGTAACTACTGTTGTAATTATGAGCTTTTCCGTTGGTGTAAACCACCAATTTTTCACCCGCCAATAATTCATCCACCATTTTCACTGCTACTTCTAAATATCCTCCAGGGTTGTCTCTCAAATCCAAAATGAGCTGTTTCATTCCTTTATCTTTAAGATTTGATAGTGCATCATGAAATTCATCGTAAGTAGTTTCTGCAAATCTATTTACTTTTATAAAACCTATTTTATCGTTGATCATGAACGAGGTTTCAACGGAATGAGTAGGAATTTTATCTCTTATAATATTAAAATTTAACAACTTACGGTTTGAAGATCTGTAGATTTTAATTTTAACTTCCGTTCCTTTTTTTCCTCTTAGAAGTTTAAAAACACCTTCGGAAGTAATTCCATTTCCGGCAACTTGTTTGCCATTTACTTTAATTATTTTATCTCCAGACTGAATTCCTTGGCTTTCTGATGGCCCACCAGGTATTGCTGAAACTACATAAATTGTATCTTCAATTATCTGAAATTCAACACCTATACCTTCAAAACCGCCTTCTAACTGTGAATGAACAATACTTAAATCTTGTTTTGGAATATAGGAAGTATGTGGGTCTAGCCTTGACAAAATATCTTCAATACTTTGTTCTACCAATGTATCGGCATCCACTTTATCTACGTATTCATTTTCAACGTATTGTAAAATTTCATTTAGTTTTTTTACTGATGAATTATTTTTACTATTTCCTAATTCACCAAAAAAATAAGCACCAATAAAAACACCCATTGCCAAAGCAGTGAAAAATATTAGTGGGGCAATGATGGTATTTTTAGAATTGTTATACATTTTTAAAATTAGATGTTAGATGTTAGATGTTAGATTTTAGACAGAAGACGGAATAAAGTTGAAAGTTGATAGTTGAAAGTAGAGGATTTTGCTTTAAACCTTAAACCTTAAACCTTAAACTTTAAACTTTAAACTTTAAACTTTAAACTTGTCACTTATCACTTATCACTTATCACATGTCACTTGATTTTATTTCCTCCCAACTGTAATTACCGACAAGCCAACTTTATTAAACAAAACTTTATCAGCTAATTTAAACAAAGGCACCAATTTGTTATAAAAACTCATTTGTCCTTTAGGGATAGATTTATTGCCTTGTAACTTGCCAGATACAAACCAACCTGCAATTCCTGCAAAGTTAAAATACTGATTATGAATTATTTTAAATTGGTTATTATGAAAAAGCTTATTCAAACTTTTTTCAGAATAGCGTCTGTAATGTTCTAATTCATGGTCGAATTTATTGTATAAACGTTGATAAGCAGGTACCAAAATTATACAATGTCCGCCTGGTTTTAGTAGTTTATGACAATTTTCAATGGCTAAATTATCGTCGTAAATATGTTCCACCACATTCATTGCAAAAACAGTATCGAAAGTACCCAAAAGATGAGAAAATTTTTGTTCAAAATTTTCATCTGTCAAGTTCATTAACTCAATATTTTTTAAGTTTGAGAAAGTAGAGAATTTTTGTTCCAGTGCAGAACAGTAATTTTCTCTTATATCTGAAAGGGTAATTTGAGCATTATCATTTAAAAAAAACTTTGAAATATTGCCTATTCCACTTCCTATTTCTAAAATATTTCCTTTAGTAAAAGGCTTGATTGTCTTATACATCCAACCATTAAAATTGTCGGCATCACTTATTGATTCAAGTATTTCTAAGCCTTCGGTATCTACAGTTTTAAATTTGAATTCACCCATTAGTTAAAATCGCTTCTTATATTCTTGTAAAAATGCTTTTTTTTCTTGTAAAATAAAAAACTTCAGCTCACAATCTGATTATTTTGTAGATTTTTTTCGAACTTATTCATAACATGAAAAAAACATATACTTTACATTGAGTTAATATTATAAATGCATTTTTGTAAAATGATTCAAAATTTTTCATGAATAGCATTTTAATTTATTTTGTAAATGACTGAAATATATTTTAAAAGAAAACTTCTTTTTGTTATAAACCCAAAAGCAGGCACAAGAGCAAAATCTGATATTCCTCAAAAAATATCACAAATTATTGATAAATCAATTTTTGATTATTCTGTAGTTTATACAGAAAGGGCAGGACATGCTACTGAATTAGCTGAAAAAGCCTCTCAGTCAGATTGTTATGCTGTGATTGCAACAGGTGGCGATGGCACTGTGAACGAAGTAATGCAAGGATTGGTAAATTCTAACACCGCTTTGGGCATTTTGCCATTTGGCTCTGGCAACGGATTAGCCAGGTTTTTGCAAGTGCCTATGCAACTAGAAAAAGCGTTGCAGTTTATAAATGAGTCGGTTACAACCAGTATTGATGTTTGTGCATTAAATAATCATTTGTTTGTTAATGTTGCAGGCACTGGTTTTGATGCTCACATAGGTCATGTTTTTGCTCAGCAAAAGGGGAGGGGTCTTAAAACATATATTACCTCAGCAGTGAAGGAATTTAATGATTATCAATCTGAAAGTTATAGGATAGAAGTTGATAATCAAACTATTGAAAAAGAGGCATTTATGGTGAGCTTTGCAAATTCTTCACAGTTTGGTAACAATGCCCATATTGCCCCACAAGCTGATATTCAAGATGGTTTGGTGGATATTTGCATAATGAAACCAATGAAATGGTTACAAGTGCCTCATTTGGTGAGTTCATTGTTTATGAAATCGTTGCACCAAACCAAGTTGGTAGAAATTATAAAAACCAATAAAGCAACTATTTACAGAAAAAAACCAGGCCCAATACATATAGATGGAGAACCCCTTTTTGAAGAAGAAAAATTGGAAGTAAAAGTTTATAATAAAGCATTGAAAGTGTTGATAGCTGAGTGATAGGGGATAGGGGATAGGGGATAAGTGAAAGGTGAGAAGTGATAGGAGATAAATGTTCAATGATAAATGTTCAATGATAAATGTTAATTGTTTAATGATTATTCTTCATTGTTAATTGTTATTTTTACAATTCAATTTAGAATAAGATGTCCGTTTTTAGAGATTTTGCTGCACAAGATACTATTTTAGCTTTAGCAACCGCCTCTGGTGTGGGGGCAATCGCGGTATTACGTTTATCTGGTAAAGAAGCCATAAGTATTTGTAATCAGGTATTTAAGGGGAAAGATTTAACTCAGGTTGAATCGCATACTGCTCATTTTGGCACCATTAGAGACGGGGAGAAAATCATTGATGAGGTTTTAGTCACTGTATTTATTGCTCCAAAATCATTTACCAAAGAAAATGTAATTGAGATTTCTTGCCACGGTTCTCCTTATATTATTAAAGAAATAATGCGTGTGCTGCTTAGCAATGGGGCTCGATTGGCAAAAGCTGGAGAATTTACCAAACGTGCATTTTTAAACGGTCAATTTGATTTGGCTCAGGCAGAGGCAGTTGCAGACTTAATTGCAGCCGATTCTGAAATATCCCATAAAGCAGCCTTGAACCAAATGCGTGGTGGTTTCTCGCAAGAAATCAAGAATTTACGACAAGAACTTATACATTTTGCCTCCTTAATTGAACTAGAACTTGATTTTTCTGAAGAAGATGTAGAATTTGCTAATCGTGACGATTTGCGTGCCTTAATTGAAAAACTAAAACTTGCTATCAATAAACTGATTTCTTCATTTGATTTAGGAAATGTAATTAAAAACGGAGTGCCAACAGTAATTGCAGGGAAACCAAATGCTGGAAAATCGACTTTGCTAAATGCATTATTAAATGAAGACCGAGCCATGGTTTCTGATATTGCAGGTACAACTCGTGATGTAATAGAAGATGAGATTAATATAGAAGGAATTTCGTTCAGATTTATCGACACTGCAGGACTGAGAAACACCGAAGACAAACTTGAAGCAATGGGAATCGAGCGTACTCGTCAGAAAATGAAAGAGGCCTCGTTGATTATTTATTTGTTTGACGCTTTGGAAGTTGACAGTGATCAGTTGTCAGTGATCAGTTTAGAGTTAAAAGAATTGGGCATTCCAATAATTTATGTTGCGAATAAAATAGATAAAGGCTTTGACTTAACGGCTTTTGAAAGCGTTGGAGATATAGTAGCCATTTCTGCAGCTCAAAAAACGGGTATTGAAACATTGAAAACCAAACTCTTAGAAGCAGTAAATGCTGATGGTTTCAAAACAGGTAACACCATTGTAACCAATGTTCGTCATTACGATGCCTTGCTTCAAACACGCAACTCCCTAGAAGCAGTACTTACTGGCATGGACAATCAAGTCACCGGCGATTTCCTAGCCATGGACATCCGCCAATCTTTACATTATCTTGGCGAAATTGTTGGTGAGATTACACATGAAGACCTTTTAGATAACATTTTTTCGAAATTCTGTATTGGTAAATAGTTTAAATATTAATTATTTATATTATTAATCATTTAATGTAGCTATTTTTAGATTTTGTAAGTACATAAATTGAGTTATATCCAAGGTATATATAGTGTATTAACTATTTTAAATATAATTATTATACCCGTTAGGGTGTAATAATTATATTTTTTTTGTTTTTATACCCAATCGGGTATATATTTAAAAATAATCTTATATTTGTACCTTAAAGGGTATAAATATGCTAATCAAAGAACTTGTTAAAGAAAAACGAAAATTGGCAAATCTAACCCAGCCTGAGTTGGCGTCTAAGGCTGGCGTTGGACTTCGTTTTGTAAGAGAATTAGAACAAGGAAAAGAATCTCTTCGTTTAGATAAAGTAAATCAGGTATTACAGTTATTTGGATACCAAGTAGGAGCTGAACCAATGCCACGCAATTGATAATATATGAGAAAGGCAAAAGTAATAATGCATAAATCAATAGCGGGATTACTGTCACAAGATGAGAATGGCTATCATTTTCAGTATGATGAAACTTATTTGAAAAGTGCTAATGCTAGTCCTGTAAGTATGACTTTACCTTTGCAGGCACAACCTTTTACTAAAACAGTATTGTTTCCATTTTTTGACGGACTTATACCTGAAGGTTGGCTATTGGATATTGCTGCTGAAAATTGGAAATTAAACCAAAGAGATAGAATGGGTTTGTTATTAGCCTGTTGCAAAGATTGTATTGGGGCTGTAAGTATTTTACCTATAAATGATGAAGAGTAATATGGAAAGATGTTTATACTGTTACAAGCTACTTACTGACCATGAAACTGATTTTCATGCTTCATGTAGTAAATCCATATTTGGGCAAAATATGCCTCCTGTTTTGCCATATACAGAAACCCAAATGAAAGACTTGGCAACGCAAGTTGTTAAAAGTCAAATGACAGTTACAGGGGTTCAACCTAAATTATCATTAGATTTGATAAATGGCAATACTGATGATGCTGCCAAGCGATTTACCATTGTAGGTCTTTGGGGTGATTATATTCTAAAACCACCTTCAAGTGATTATCCTCAATTACCAGAAGTTGAAGATTTAACGATGCACTTAGCTACCATTGCAGGTATTAAAGTAGTGCCACATAGTTTAATCAGATTACAATCGGGTTCGCTAGCTTATATTACAAAAAGAATAGATAGAGTTAAAAAGAAAAAGGTACACATGGAAGATATGTGTCAGTTAACAGAAAGGTTGACTGAAGATAAATATCATGGTTCTTATGAGCAAATTGCTAAAACTATTTTAAAATACTCTTCTCTTCCAGGCTTAAATGTGATTGATTTCTTTGAACAAGTTTTGTTTTCTTTTTTAACAGGAAATGCTGATATGCATCTTAAGAATTTTTCTTTGCTACATGATAAGGCTGGCCCAGTTTTATCACCTGCCTATGATATGGTTGCCACTAAGCTTGTAAACCCTGCCGATACAGAAGATGTTGCATTAACATTAAATGGTAGAAAGAAAAAACTAAAGAGGAGTGATTTTGAAACTGCATTTAAAACATTAAAATTAGACCCAAAACAACAAGAAAATATCTTTCATAAAATGTTAACAGCTAAAGAGAAATGGCTAAGCTTTATTGAAATTAGTTTTTTAAGTGATGATTTTAAAAATGAATATAAAGTAATTATTTTGGAACGGTTTGAAAGGTTGGGGTTAAATAAATAGTATTTGTTAGACTATATATTAGAAAAAAAGCTAAGATATATGTGTGTAATTACGTATATTTTGTTTAATTTTGTCTATAATTACTAACAAAATTCCACACACTTTTCTAAACTAAAATTTTTATATTCTTTATACTTTACATAACCTAATTGATTGGTGAGTAAAGATGTTTTCCCAATTTTAAAATCATTGGTATTGCTGTGGCTATGACCGTAAACCCAATAATCTGGACCAATAGATTCAATTAAATCCAATAATTCAACAGCAAAAGCTTCATTTAAAATACTGCCTTTATATTGTGCCGGGTAATTTAAAAATGTAGGCACATGGTGACTCACCACTATACTTTTAGTTTGAGTATTATTTTGTAACTCACTTGTAATAAAATGCAAGCATTCCTCATGTAATTGATTGTAATGAGTGGCAGTAAATCTGTTTTTATGATGTTTAATCACATGGAAATCACTCATGTTTTGCTCAATTTGCCACTGATTTGTTAGTTGAATTTTAGACCATAAAGTGGAGAAAATCAGTTTTATATCATTTTGAATAATAGAGATATTATTTACCAAGTGAACATTGCTTCTAATATTTTCATTTAAAACACCTGATTTAGTGGCAATATCATAATAATAGTATTCGTGATTACCTGGAATCCAATAGGTTGCTTCAAAATTAGCTGAACAATAATCAAAGAAATCTTTAAATTTATCAATCACAGCAAACGGTACAATATCACCTGCAAGTATCAAAATGTCTCCAACAGGCACAATAGGATTTTGTTTGAGATACCTTGAATTTTCATTAAATTCTAAATGTAAAGACTGTAAAATAAACTCTGTCTAGCAAAAAATTATTAATTTTAACTAGACAAAAGAGAAATGGAATCAGAAGAGTT
>Ga0214921_10006396_pt1 | contig 16177 bp, 16 predicted proteins | sample LL1505_MetaG_FD_177992 | JGI IMG/M metagenome (GOLD analysis project Ga0214921, IMG submission 177992) | Freshwater microbial communities from Lake Lanier, Atlanta, Georgia, United States - LL-1505 | ecosystem: Environmental > Aquatic > Freshwater > Lake | place: USA: Georgia | collected...
AGCCTCAACTACTTCAGCATTACGGGTTGCAACTTCCGCCTGATTCATGCTTTTAATAGAGTGCTCTGTGGCTTGACCAAGTGTTCTATTCGTAGCTGCGGCATTAAGAAAAGCAGAAGATATTACCACAATAGCTCCAATAACTGCTATCCATCCAATATATGGGTGTATCATAAATATCACGATAAAATAAGCGATAGACCATGGAGCATCGAATAATGTATTAATACCAGTGCTAGTGAGGAATGTTTTTACTGTTTGAAAATCTCTAAGTAACTGGCTAGCACTTCCTCCCTGCTTTGAAGCCGCAGCAGCAACTGCATGTGAAAATAATACAGGAGAAAGATTGTTGTCTAACCATTCACCAACTCTTATAAGAGTGAATGAACGCGCTATTTGCAGCAATGTATAGACAAGATATATAGAGCCTATAATTAAAGATAACATCAGAAGCGTATTCATATTACCACTACCGATCACCCTATCAAGAACTTGTAAGGAATAGAGGGGAGTAATCAACATTGCTAGATTAATAGCAAATGCAAAGCCAAAGACTATCTTAAAAGCTATAGAGCACTTGCTCAGAGCATCTTCTAATGGATTCAATTGAGCTAACTGTGGGCTTACTGATCTTTGTGTGTTCATATCTATTCAACTCTCTGTATATTTAACATTATAATGAGCGGTACAAGCAAAGTAAATAGATTAACTGAATTTACACTGCATTGTTTTATCTATGGTGAATATTAACTGAAAATAACTAAAATTACAAGTCTTTTTTTAAAAATATTCTTTTATTTTTAAATCATATAATGCTTCAGTTGGAATATTACAATAGCTCTTCTGCTATTTGTACTGAATTAAGGGCTGCACCCTTCCTGAGATTATCACAGACCACCCACATGTTGATAGTATTTTGTTGTGTATGATCATCGCGAATACGAGAAATAAATACCGAATCCTCTCCCGCTACTTCAACCGGAGTCAAATAATCTTGAATTGTCACTCCGTCGCTCTCCGCTAAAATCTCTTGCGCTTCCTGGGCCGTCATTTCTCCATCGAACTCAACATTAATAGAGATAGCGTGTCCCAAAAAGACTGGTACCCTTACGCAAGTTGCTGTGAGCTTTACATGATCGCCCATGATTTTTGCAACTTCTTGTGCTATTTTAGTTTCTTCGTCGCTATAGCCATCAGCTTCAAAATCGCCAATTTTTGGTATGAGGTTAAAGGCTATCTGGCGTTCAAATATAGCACCTTCTGATTCTTGATATAGATATTTACCTTTGGTTTGATCGTGTAATTCATCCATAGCGGCTCTGCCAGCGCCTGATGTTGACTGATATGTAGAGACAACAACTCTTTTAATGCGCATAGCATTATCTAGAGGTTTTAGAGCCATACAAATAGGTATAACAACGCAATTTGGATTAGCGATTAGTTTGGCTTTTGCGATCTTAGATCCATTGACTTCTGGAATAATGAGCGGCACATCATCATCCATCCTAAAGGCTGAAGTTTTGTCTATTACCACTGCGCCGGATGCTAAGGCTTTATCAACAAATTGCCTTGAGACTGCGGATCCAGCGGAGCTGAATACTATATCTATCTTACTAAAATCAAAATCATCCAGGCCTTGCGTTTTAAGCACTCTTTGATCTCCAAAGCTGATTTCTTTGCCAATAGAGTCGCGCGATGCCAATGCATATATTTGGTCTATGGGAAAATTGCGTTCTGAGAGTATGTTAAGCGTTTCGCGCCCGACATTGCCAGTCGCGCCAACTACAGCTACATTGTATTTTTTTGTCATTTTCTTATCCTTAATAATTTATTTACCTCGGACTTGATCCAAGGACCTGATAAAACGCAGAACTCCTGAGCCCCTCGGATCAAGTCCGAGGGGAACAATCTCATATTCAGGCTATGGTACCAGACAAACTAATCCCAGCGGCTTCGGTAATATGAACTTCAATAATTTGACCTATCAGATTTTGCGAAGCGTCACTAACATAAACCGACTGCAAGTAAGGGCTTTTGCCAACTATGTGACCTTCAAATTTCCCTTTACGCTCAAATAGTACTGGTAAAGTTTTACCGATAAAAGACTTATTTAACTTCAATTGTTGACGAGCAAGTTCGGCTTGCAAGAGCTGTAAGCGCTCATCCTTTATATGCTCTGGAATTTGCTTTCTTGTTGCCGCAGGAGTGCCAGGACGAGGGCTGTACTTAAAGGAAAAACACTGTCCGTAGCCGACTCTTTTAACTAAGTCCATGGTATCTGCAAAATCCTCGTCAGTTTCTTCCGGAAAGCCTACTATAAAGTCTGATGAGAATACTATATCTGGCCTTGCATTTCTTAATTTGTTAATGATTTCAAAATACTGATCTCTTTCGTGTTTTCTGTTCATTAGTTTGAGTATCTTGTTGGAACCAGATTGCACTGGTAGGTGCAAAAATGGCATAAGCTTAGATTCAGAACCATGTATCTCTATTAGTTTATCTGTCATATCGCGTGGATGCGATGTCATATATCTTACTCTCTCAAGTCCCTTGATTTCAGAAATATGCTCAATCAACTCAGCTAAACCAAGCTCTTTATCCTGAGAACTTTTGCCGTGATAAGCATTAACATTTTGACCAAGCAATACTACCTCTTTTGCGCCATGAGAGACGGCGCCGAGGACTTCGCGATATACCTGCTCTAGAGGCCTTGAAAACTCAGCTCCGCGAGTATAGGGCACAACACAAAAAGTACAAAATTTATCACAGCCTTCTTGAATAGAAACAAAAGCGCTTGCGCCCTGAGCGCTCAGAGTCTCTGGTAGCTTGTCAAATTTAGCTTCTTCGATAAAATCAAGTTCTATGAGGTGCTTTTCCTTGCGGGCTATTTTAGCAACTAAATCTGGTAAGGTGTGGTAGCTTTGTGGGCCTACGACTATATCAACGTAAGGTGTGCGAGTAAAAATTTCATCACCTTCAGCTTGTCCAACGCATCCAGCTACTACTATAATCATGTTATTCTTATGGGAGTCTTTAATCTTTTTGACTCTACCAAGTTCGGAATAAACCTTTTCTGCAGCTTTTTCGCGTATATGACAGGTATTGATTATGACCATATCAGCTTCGTTCATATCCTGCGTAACTTCATATCCAAAAGGAAGGAGTAGATCTTGCATACGCAGAGAATCGTATACGTTCATCTGACAGCCGTAGGTTTTAACAAAGAGTTTTTTTGAAGTATGCATAAGCCTTAGATAAAAATTTAAGCTGCACGATACAACATAAAACTATTTTTTTCAAGGTAGCACTTGCCATATCTGAGCAAAGAGGTTATTTTAAGTGCGGCTAGTGGTGGGCGCGAAGCTTATGGATTCGGTCAGGTCCGAGAGGAAGCAGCCGCAGTAGGAATCTTGCGGGTCATTACTAGCTATGCTACACCGTCGAGGCACTCCTGGCAATGATGGTTATCAAATCATACGAGGTCATTCTAACATGTCATACCTCCCGCTCGCAAGGCGTTATCGTCCAACAAAATTTGCTGATTTAGTCGGGCAGGAAGTGCTCACAAAAACTCTGAGTCATGCTATTACCTCAAATAAAATCGCCCAGAGCTACCTTCTGTCTGGCATAAGAGGTGTTGGCAAGACGACATCTGCACGCATCATAGCAAAAACCATCAACTGCACTAATTTAAAAGATTTAGTTCCATGCGATGAGTGCTCGAATTGTCTTGGATTCAATAAAAATAGCCACCCAGATATAGTTGAAATAGACGCTGCGAGTCGCACAAGCGTAGATGACGTGCGTTCTATCATAGAGAGCTCAGAATACCGTCCACTGCTTGGTAAATTCAAAGTCTTTATCATAGATGAAGTCCATATGATCTCCAAAAGTGCATTCAATGCGCTGCTCAAGACTCTAGAAGAGCCACCGACAGGGGTGCTATTTATATTTGCTACGACTGAAGTGAACAAAATCCCACTGACTATTATATCGCGCTGCCAAAGATTCGATCTGCGTAGACTTACCACAGATGAATTGATTCTGCTTCTTAAAGCAATAAGCGAAGCGGAGTCTATTGAGTTTGATGAAGATGCCCTGGCATTAATTGCCTCTAAGGCTGATGGATCTGCGCGTGATGCTATTTCAATGCTAGATCAAGCCGCCGCTACAGCGACTCACTCTACTATAAAATTAGAAGATGTTGCTAAGATGATTGGAGCGGGGGATCTTTCAGTAACTATTGATTTTCTAAAAGCCATCATAAATCGTGATAGCTTGACGGTAATCAAGATTTTACAAAAAATATATCTGACAAACTCAGATCTAGTTAGCTTTTTTGAAAGTATAATAGACATGATAGGCTACTCCTCTAAGATGCGTGCTATGGATGGCTATAAATTACCAGAATATGCTACTTACCAAGAAACGATTACAAATCTTATAAAAGAGATAGATTTAGGCAAACTAAGTATTTTATGGCAAATTTTTACCAAGGGTGTTTTAGAGCTTAAAGAGTCGCATAATCAACTACTCGCTTCTGAAATGTTGGCTCTTAAAGCTATATATGCAAGTGGCCTACCAAAACCAGAAGATCTAGTCAATAAAGCCATTAAATCAGGACTTCCCAGGCCTGATGGAGAATAGTCACGGAGTCAATTATAATCTGAGAAAAAACGCCCTTTCCAGCGAAAACTGCCATCCCCAAGAAAATTGTCATCCCCAAGAAAATTGTCATCCCCAAGAAAACTGTCATCCCCAAGAAAACTGTCATCCCCAAGAAAACTGTCATCCCCAAGAAAACTGTCATCCCCAAGAAAACTGTCATCCCCGCGAAGGCGGGGATCCAGGCGTAAATAATCCTCCATTAGTCGATCATTCTAATAACGATTTATTAGTTTTGGATTCCCGCCTTCGCTTTGATAACGCAGGGATGGACCGGGATAACAGTAGCGGTAGCAAAGATGGCATAACTCTACATTCTCTTCTCGCACATCTTCATTCCATGAAGGAATTTGAGCTATACTATTATCTATTCAACGAAGTTGAGATTAAAAATATTGCAAATAATCTGATAGAAATATCACGCGAAGGATCCGATAAGAGTCTAAATAATAGACTCATGGAAATATTATCCACAATGACCGGCCAAAAATGGAGCTTGGTGTTAGTAGATCTTCAAAATCACCTCAGCCTTAAAGAAAGAATGAGGCTTCACTTCACAGATTCAACTGAGTGGAAAATGATCCAGAGTAACTTCCCCGAGTCCCAAGTGCTTGATATAATATTAGCATAATTTACCCAAGAAAACTTCAATTGTTACTTGCAAAATGCTAAAGGTAGTTCTAGACTCTCTTGCAAAAAAATAGAGGGAATATGAAGCGTCTAGCTCTTGTAACTGGTGGAATTCGTGGCATCGGCAGTGCTATTTCTCGTAAATTAGCGCAAGAGGGGTACGATGTAGTATCAAACTACTTTACGCAAGATGAGATAGCGCAAAATTTTCATAAAGAAACTGGCATCAAAGTCAAACGCTTCGATGTAAGCGATTATGAGCTATGCAATAGAGCCGCGCGCGAGATCGAAGATGAATTTGGTACTAATATCAGTATATTAGTCAACAATGCTGGCATAACAAAGGACTCAATGCTTCACAAAATGAATCCTTCTGACTGGAATTCGGTTATTAATACGAACCTAACCTCCTGTTTTAATATGTGTCGCGCTGTGATTTGCCAGATGCGCGAGAAGGAGTTTGGTCGCATTGTTAGTATCAGCTCGGTTAATGGTCAAGCGGGGCAGGCGGGTCAAACGAATTATTCCGCTGCTAAGGCTGGAGTAATAGGGTTCACAAAAGCTCTTGCCAGAGAATCGGCTACGAAGAATATCACTGTCAATGCAATTGCGCCTGGATATGTCATGACTGAGATGGTGGCAAATATGTCTTCAGAAACTCTTGAGAAGATAGTATCTGCAATACCTATCAAAAGACTTGGAGGCTGCGATGAAATAGCAAGAGCTGTTGCTTTTTTAGTAGCGCAAGAGGCTGGCTTTATTACGGGCGAGACTATTGCTATTAATGGCGGTCATAATATGCTCTAATATCCCTAAACAACCCCACCAAAATTAGCGCCGCCCAGGATATGGGTATGAAAATGAAACACGCTTTGCCCAGATTTTGCGCCATTGTTAGAGCATAACCTGAAGCCATGCTCAGCAAGTCCTAGACTTGAAGCTATCTCATTTATTTTAGTAAAGTAATGAGCGACATCTTCCTTTGAGGCCTTTGCTATGAAGTCAGAATAATCTAGATACTCTCCTTTTGGTATAACAAGCACATGGATTGGCGCTGCTTTTGATATATCGTGGAATGCTAGTATCTTATCATCTTCGTATACTTTACTAGATGGCACCTCCCCACGGATGATTTTGGCAAAGATATTGTTGGTGTCGTGCATAAAATCCTCATTTTAATTTTCCTTCTATTCTAAAGACTTTAATCTATTCTTGCAAGAATCCGTGAATAGTTCTTGAATTTCCTCTCTCAAGCGACTAAGTATATCCACAATCAAACTGTCATCCCAGACCAATGAGTGCGTAAGCGCGAATGCCGATCTGGGATCCAGCGCAATAATTGTCCGTAAGGACTCATTATTGGTATGGTACCTTCGGCAAAATGTTATCTGGATCCCAGATCTCAGCTCGCAGGCTCCGCTGGTCTGGGATGACACTAACTAGGAGAGTAACATTCAATGTCAAAAATCGAACTACACGGAACAACCATACTCTGCGTACGCACCGCTGAAGATGTTATAATAGCAGCGGATGGGCAGGTGTCTCTTGGTCCGACTATCATGAAAGCTACCGCTAAGAAGCTCCGAACTTTGGCTGGTGGCTCTATTGTTGCAGGTTTTGCTGGCTCAACGGCTGATGCCCTGACTTTGTTTGAGCGCCTTGAGGCTAAACTTGAAAAGCACTCAAATCAGCTAGTGCGCTCAAGCGTAGAATTAGCAAAAGATTGGCGTATGGATAAATACCTGCGCAAACTAGAGGCTATGCTTATAGTCGCAGATAAGAAAAATACACTCATACTGACTGGTAATGGCGATGTGATTGAGCCCGAAGACGGCGTTGCCGCTATTGGTTCTGGAGGTTCATATGCTTTATCTGCAGCCAGAGGTATCATAGCAGTTGCACCAAAAACACCAGCAGAAGATATGGTGCGTCATGCAATGAAAATTGCGGCCGATATCTGCGTTTATTCAAACCATAATATCACAATAGAGAAAGTACAATGACACAAGATACAATGGGGCTAACCCCAAAGCAGATAGTAGAGGAATTGGATCGCTTTATCATAGGACAAAATGATGCCAAAAAAGCTGTTGCGATTGCTCTGCGTAATCGCTACCGCCGTAAGTTAGTGGACGAGAAACTGCGTGATGAGATTGTACCAAAAAACATCCTTATGATTGGCCCTACCGGCGTTGGTAAAACCGAGATAGCCCGCAGACTTGCCAAACTATCCAATTCACCTTTTATTAAGGTTGAAGCTACAAAATTTACAGAAGTAGGCTATGTTGGACGGGACGTTGAGTCGATCATACGCGACTTAGTTCACAGCGCAGTTAGTGCAGCAAAGATAGCAGCCAAGCTAGAAGTAGCAGAGCCAGCCAAACTCAGAGCCATAGAGAGCGTTTTGGATATTTTGGTTGGTAAGACCGCGAGCTTAGAGACTAGGGATAAATTCCGCGAAAAACTACACAAAAGCGAGCTTGATGATCGCGAGATAGAAATTGATCTTGTTGATAATACACCATCTTCTATTGGCGGAGGCTTTGAAATACCTGGTATGCCTGGCGCTTCTATGGGTATTTTGAATATAAAGGAAGTTCTAGGTCAGGCTATGGGAGCTGAAAATAAAAAACTTCGCAAACTTAGCGTTAAAGATGCTCTTGTAGCATTAGCCGCAGAAGAAGCTGGAAAAATGATTGACGAAGAGAAGCTCATCCAAAATGCTATAAAAACCGTTGAGAATGATGGCATAGTTTTCTTAGATGAGATTGACAAGATAGCTTCACGAAATGAGGGCAGGGGCGGAGAAGCCAGTCGCGAAGGCGTTCAGCGTGATCTCTTGCCTTTGATTGAGGGCACAACAGTAAGCACAAGATATGGCACTCTAACGACTGATCACATACTATTTATCGCCTCTGGCGCTTTTCACCTTGCAAAACCATCGGACTTACTACCAGAGCTTCAAGGGCGCTTGCCTATTAGGGTAGAACTTAAACCCCTTACGGTAGATGATATGGTCAGAATTCTGTCTGAGCCTGAGAATAGCTTGATCAAGCAATATAAGGCATTGATTGCTACCGAAGGCGTAAAACTGATATTCAAAGAGGATGCTATATTGCGTATAGCTCAGTATGTTGGAGAATTCAACGAAGAGGTAGAGAATATTGGTGCACGCAGGTTGCATACTGTTCTTGAGAAGTTGCTTGAGGAGATCAGTTTCGAAGCTAGCGAAATGAAGAAAAAGGATATTATTATCGACGCAATTTTTGTTGAAAAACAACTTGCGGCATTGAGTAAAAATTCTGATCTGGCGAAATTCATTTTATAATTTTTTGAGTATGATTAATCCTATCATCATTCTCGTATCTCCTCAAATGGGTGAGAATATAGGTGCGGCGGCGCGCGCTATGAAAAATTTTGGCGCTAGAGATTTGCGTATCGTAGCGCCCCGTGATGGTTGGCCAAATTCGAGGGCTGAGGCTATGGCAGTTGGGGCGGTGGATATCATCCATAATGCTAAGCTATATGATAATCTACAAGATTCTATTGCTGATCTTGAGTATCTATATGCTACTACTGCAAAGTCGCGCGCGATGAATAAGAATTGCGTGAGTCTCAAAGGTTTTCGTTCTGATTCTCCAAAAGCTAGCTCAGTAGGCGTGATGTTTGGCCGCGAAAGCTCTGGCCTTGCTAACGAAGAAATAGCTCTGGCGAATGAGATCATCACAATAGATACAACCGAGTTTAGCTCGCTGAACTTAGCTCAGGCTGTAGGACTTGTTTGCTATGAACTCTTTTCCTCGGACTTGATCCGAGGATCGCTCGAGACCGCCCGATCTTCGCTAGCACTATCTCCAAAAAAAGTAAGTGGGAATGAACTCTGCACCAAAGGCGAGCTGCAACATTTTTTTAATCATTTATTTTCTGAACTTGAAAGCACAAGGTTTTTTCGTACCACAGAACGCGTTGGTTACATGAAGCAGAGCATTATGAATGTATTCAATCGTGTTGATAAATTATCACATAATGAGCTTCAAACGCTAAGAGGAGTTGTTGCGGCCTTGGCTTCAAGTAACACTGAATCACAAAATTGATGTGGTAATGCAACCTTTGTTTGTTAAATTCAAAATCTTCATTTATGCTCTATTTTATCTTTCTTTCGGTCTTGATAGAATCGCTTTCCTAAGGCGAGTATAGCCAAGACCTAAGGACATGTGGGGGTATTATTAGACCCTTGCCGCACCTGCGCGTGATGGAAACACAATAAAAAGCATCAATGAAAAAAACCATTATCAAGTACATCCTAGTTGTTCTATCTGCTCTTATGCTATCGGGTTGTACAGATTCTCAGTGTATTGATGCGGACGATTTTGGATTTCCAACCTTTACAATATCAGCGCGATATGATGCATCAGAGATTATTGGAGCAAATGACAATCAACTGACGCCTTGGAGAAATAATAAACTCGTAATAAATGGTCAGCCTCTAACTATTCTTGTCAAAAATTGGGATAATAATGTAGATAATAACGATATTGGAGATGTTTCGGCCTGGTCCCCTTGGTATGGCTCTGCTGATGAAGGTGATACCAAGGGGTCCACACTCAATCACATTACTAAAAGGCTTACGAATTGCATATGGTATAATAACCATATGGCAACCCGAACTAAATATGGCCGGATCCTCAATGCCCCATGCCTGATGAATAAAGGTGTTGGATTATATGGCCTGATTCCTCCTCGTGGCGTTGATCCTAATAACCCTCTAACACAAAATGTTCCCACTGGTAGCATTTCCTTCCATCTTGGAGAACCTCAAAATGGATACAGCCTTTTTGATGTTGATAGAGAGGGCTCTAGCAAAATAGCTGGTGGTCTTGTATATCAATTCCCGGACCCTACGGCGGTTGCTAATTCGAATCTTTATTTTAAAATTTTAGACAGATTCTATGACGATAATAATGGTCAATATAAAGTAACAATAAAATCTGGTATAAATAGCCCCTATCCAGATCCAATCCAATACATAACAGCCTTAGTGCAGCAAAAATTTTTTGGCAATCCAGCGGGCGATGCTCCAGTAGCCCAAACTAGTTTTTTTGGAGTTCCAATTGGTGGCGATGCGGGAGGTGCTGCAAATCTCACGGGGATGACTAATCAGGGTGTTGTAGCTTCTATATACAATAACATCATCAATAATAATGGGTATCGCACTACTATTACAGCATTTTTAATCCTTTATATAATGTTTACAGCCTTCTCTTTCTTGATTGGAACGTTACATATCACTCACACCGAGCTTATAGTCAGAGTAATTAAAGTTGCAATGGTTTCGGCTCTGCTAGATCCAAATTATGGCTGGAATTTTTTCTATAATTATTTATTTGTTTTCTTTATGGAGGGAATGACAGAGATAGTCAATTTTGTCAATAATGCAGCTAATATTGGCCCTGGCAACAGTAGTTTGCTTGCTATGCTTCTAGCCCCACAAACATTAGCTAAAGTTTTGGCATTGTTATTTACAACTCCAACTGGCATCATTTATATCGCTATTTACATCATATTAATGGTATTTTTTGCATTTGTTACCTTTCGCGCCGCAGTTTTATATCTTAACTGCATAATAATGATTGGGATGATAATCATTATGGCACCAATTTTTATATCCTTCATGTTGTTTGATTTCACAAAATCGCTCTTTGAGAATTGGCTCAAGCAACTTATCTCCTATATGATTCAACCAATTATCTTGCTAACATCTATAGCATTTATGTCGATAATGATAAGGCATGAAATATATGCTACTTTAGGCTTTAAGGTATGTCGCTATGATTTTCCAGATCTTGGGCCGCTTTTTTCATTAGTCAATCCATCGTCTAGTCAAAGTGGTAGCGGCACTCCAAAGTCCCTATTTTTCTGGTTTTTCCCAGTGCCAATGATAGGTTCTGAGTTTACCAACACTCTAACCGTAATTCCTGTTCCAGAAGCTCACAAAGTAACAAAAGTAACAGCGCCAGCCACAATTGGCGCCACTAGAAACACTACAGCTTCTGACGGTTCTACAACAACCTCTAATGCTGAAGTGGGTTACCAATGCTCTCCTTACGAATGTAATGAGCAACGCTACATCGACTTACCATTTTTAGATCCTGGGGTGTCACGTGATATGGCTCGCAGGGCAAATTTTTTGATCGGAACTTGGGCTCAGTTTGAGAGTCTGATTTATATTACGATACTTATTTATCTACTTTATAAGTTTAATGAGTCCGCTCAATCCTTAGGCAAATCACTTGCCGGAACTGCTGGTACTAGCTCTATGGATATGAAAGGAGCGACCGAAGCCGCAATTGCTCCAGTTGCAAATAAAATAGGATCAATGGCCCTAAGAGCTTTTAATAAAGCTACCATGCCTATACGTAGGCCTTTAGAGGCTCTGGGTGATTATATTAGTAATGAAGCTGCGAATCGGTATCAACAATCAAGAGAGAAAACTATCAGGGAGGATGCATTAGCGGGGTCCAATCAAGCAGTTTTGGATCGCGTAAAACGCGACACTGGCTTGAGCAAGAGCGATGTGGATGTCAAGTCCAAGGAAAAATACCAATTTGCAATTGCAGATAAGTTGAAAGAGCTTAATCCAAAATTGACCTATTCTGATGCACTAGACAAGGCTTCCAGAGCCGATCCCTCTAGGCTGAAAGATTTCTTGGCTCAAGAGCTTCATGGCAAGACATTTAAGGATCTTGCCGAAGAAAAACAAAGAGATATAGATGCTATTTTGAAGGCCAAGGCCAATACTGGAAATATTGACGGTCTTCGAGAAGCTCTATCAGAAACCCAATATGGAAAGAGCTTTGATAAGCTTGACAGAGCCACCAGAAACGCACTTGATGATGTAATAAAAGGAGAGCCAGAAAGCTTAGAGAATATGCAAAAACTCCTGGCAGAGCAAAACATTAGGCCTCTGGTTGGTAATTTAAAAGATCCTAAAGTGCTAAAGGACGAACTCGCAAAAGGAATGTTTGGCGGTAAGGTCTTTGATGAGCTATCTAATGCTGAAAAAGGAGAGTTGTCCTATGCATTGTCTCAGAGCGCAAAGATTAAGCCAGACGAGCTTAAGGCAATGATTGCTACAAAGAAGTTTGGGAAAAGTATTAAACAATTGAATGTTTCTGAACAAGAAGCAATGAAGGCCTTACTTGACAAACATAGGGCTAGCGATATATCACTTGGCGACCTATCCAAAGAAGCGCGTAAAGCAGAGGAGTTCCAGGAGGCTTACCTTGCTGCCCATATTGCTATGTCAAGAGAGGGCAATAGCCATCTTGGCAAGAGAAGTAGTATCTTTAGGAGTATGAAGAGCTTAAAAAAAGAAATGGACAGCTTAAAAAAAGACATGGACTCAGAGACTGGGTTCTTTGGCAAAAAGACGCAAAAGGCTCGTGGAGATAGCTTGCAGGCTGGATATGACAGCCTGAAAGCCTCATTACTTGGGGATTGGGCTGGCGGAGAGTTAAAAGAATATAACTATAAAAATAAACGCTTGCAGACTTACGAGGAAGAGCGCTCTGATCTTGAAAGGCAAAGGAGACAAAAAGATCTCGAGGATCAAATTAATCGCAAAACTATTCAACGAGGCACTGACGTACTCCGGCCAGAATATCTTGCAAAAATCGAAGTTGGTAATCCAGAGCGCGCCGCAAGATATCAAAAATTAGCTGATAAGCAAATTGAACATTATGTAAATGAAAAGATAACCGGAGGCGATAATCCGCTCCTAATGGGCGAGAGATATATGAGTGAGAAAATGACTGATACTGAGTTCAGGGAGGCTATAGACAGGACAATTGAGATGCGAGATCGCCAGAAGGATGAAGATAGATACTTAAAGACTAGATATCAATATGAAGATAAGGATGATGAGCTATCAAAGGCAACCCTACAGCTGATGGAAGAGCGCCAGGATAAGATTGAAAAGGAATTTAATTGGTACATCAACAAGATGAATCTCTATAGAATGAGTTCAGGAATGCCTGCGTATAAATTTCAAAAGAACGCTAAGGGAAATCTCGGAGCTTAAGATTGGTGATGACAATAATTAGATAACTTGAGTCTATTAAGTCTTCATAGCCTTGAGTCTTGCGAGTGGCCTTTGATGCTTTGATTGTTATGATGGTCGCCAGAAAGAGGGTTTAGTGTTCAACTAATCTCCTGATATTTATCGGGATTAGAACGCATGTAGTCAAACAGCCTCCCGCCTTGCTCTGTGGTGACATGAGAGACGTAAATTTTCTCCTCAAAACCACCACGCTTCTCAAATTTATTGATCCTCTCGCGCTCTATATCATCAACCGAGAAACCATTTGCTCGCGCCAGGCAATGAACGACCTCGAGAACATCCGCTAGCTCCTCTAAAAGCTCCTCGTGCTTTGATTCGACTACTTCCTGCGCTTCCTCGAGAATTTTGTCCTTGAGTTTTGAGATATACTCCTCATGTTCCATAATACGCATGTTGGAGGCTATGCCTTCGCTACTCATGATTACTGGAGCTTTGTCGCGCACTACCTTTGCGAAGCGGAATTTGTGGATTTTTGTCATGGATGTGGCTCGATAGATAGTATAGTTATCTCACTTTTTTCTGGGCCATAGTGCCAGAATATTCTATAGGCCCCTGGGGTATGGTTCTCAGCATAGGATTGGAATACCTCTTGGCTAATATATTTAGCGAAATTGCTGTGTTTATGAGTTCTGAGTCCAGGGTATTTAGGGTTGATTTGAATGTGACCCAGAGCTTTTGTGACAGCCTTAAATCTTTTACTACAAGCAGACTCCGATTGTAATTTTTCAAAAGACCTCCTTGCTTCAATAGTGAAGATCAATTTAAATGGCATCTTCATCTCCATTGGCGTATTTAGAAAAATCTCCCAGATAAAAAACTTCCCCCCTCTTTGATTGTTCTATACCGCGTAAGATGCGTTTATAGGCGACTGGATTCTCCCTCAACCACCTCTCCGCCTCTGGTTCGATTTTTGGCGTAAGGGGCTTTAAGGTAATATTGCCAGTCTTGGGGCTGCGAGTCATTTTAAAGCCAGTGATTTTTGGGGATATCTTCCCAAGTTTTATTCTACCCATTGAATCTGGTATCACAATTGCTGCTTGTTTCATAAAGACCTGTTTTTTATATCTCTATAATTATAACCAAATACCATTCTCTTATCAAGCTCGCTTGACTTTTGCGCGGAAAAATTATATCCTGCATGACAATTTATAACTTTTACAAAAAGAGCCAATATGAGCCAAAATAAGATAGCGCCTAGTATGCCCAAAGCCACAGCCGTGTGGTTAATTGATAATACTCCTTTAACATTTAAACAAGTGGCGGATTTTTGTTGCATGCATGAACTTGAGGTTAAGGGGATCGCTGATGGTGATGTCGCTCAAGGTATCGTTGGCATGGATCCTGTTGTTTCTGGTCAGCTTACAAGAGAGGAGCTAGATCGTTGCATAGCTGACCCTAAGGCTTCTTTACAGATTTCGGCGAGTGTTGTTGACTCCCTGCGTAAAAATACTAAAAAGTCAAAATATACGCCCGTAGCTCGCAGGCATGATAAGCCAGATGCGATTTATTGGTTGATTAAGACTTGCCCAGATATACAAGATGCACAGATCGCAAAATTGATTGGCACCACAAAGTCAACTATTGCAGCGCTACGCGATCGCAGCCACTGGAATATGCAAAATATCAGACCCAGAGATCCGGTTTTGCTTGGTATCTGCAGCCAATCAGACCTTGATAAGGTTCTTAGTCAAGTAAAGATCAATAACATTCCCGGCTCTATTTCTATGGCTGATATTATTGGCACCGAAATATAAATTTAGGTACTCGATGAATTATAGCGCCTTCTTTGATGCTGTTCACAGAAGCGCTCAGTAATAAGTCTTTACTGGGGGGCGAGTTTTAGGGTCCTTAGTGATCGGCTAGAGTCAATTGCCTATCCACATAGAGCATCTTGTAGCAACTAGTATGCCCGCTGATTATTTCCAAAGAGTTTTGTTTGAGGTCAAGCTCTTTGGCTAGAAATTTGACTATAGCCCTATTGGCTTTGCCTTCTTCTGGCGCTTCTTTGATGCTGATTTTAAGATATTTTTTGTCCTCAATCTCAAGCCAACCTTCAATTTTATTCTGTTTGGCGCTGACTTTGACTTTGAGTAGGATGATAGCCATATGTCGCTGATTAAGTAAGAGTAAAGATTTGTAATATATTGGCACTGTCATCACAACTTAGGCGGGGATCCAGGCAACAAGAGCAATCATTCATACCAACTCAAGAAAATCCGCTATAGAGCTGAGTTTGGCTTTAAGAAGTCACTGACCACCCCTTGGATCTCCACCTTCGCGAAGATGGCAAGTTTTACGCGTTACGGAATTTCTCTACTTCTTCTTTTTAGGTTCAGGAGCTGTGGGGGTAGGGAGCTCATAGTGAGGCGGAACGAACAATGGCTTTTGTTTTTGCACTTGATATTCATCAGGCCCAGAGGTTGTGAGGCCAATCATTTTCTTTGTTTTTGGGCTACATGCGCAAAGCGCTATTGTTATTGCTAAGATCGGTAGTATCTTGTTCATATTACACCATTTTCAAAATTAAATAATTATTCAGCATATTTATTTTAAGGGTTGGAATTGATTTCACCCCTTATGCCTTTTGCCGCGACTTGTTCATCAAGTTGCCTTATTCTTTCGGCTTCGACCGCGATTTCATCATAATCGCCTTTCTTTTTTTCAGCAATCATTTTTTGTGTTTTATAGTGGTCATAAATCAGGATGACTACGCCTATAAAAATAAAGCTATCAGCGAGGTTAAAGGCTGCAAAATAATAATCA
>Ga0214921_10006400_pt1 | contig 16170 bp, 17 predicted proteins | sample LL1505_MetaG_FD_177992 | JGI IMG/M metagenome (GOLD analysis project Ga0214921, IMG submission 177992) | Freshwater microbial communities from Lake Lanier, Atlanta, Georgia, United States - LL-1505 | ecosystem: Environmental > Aquatic > Freshwater > Lake | place: USA: Georgia | collected...
CTAAAGGGAACTTAGCGCAAAAGCCGCTTTGGAACTTCTTATTCTATTTTGGTAGCTTAGTAACCGCGGTATCGCAAGGCGTAATGATTGGGCGTCACATTATTGGATATGAATCCGGGGTGTTGGGTTGGGTCTTTGCTGCCCTAGTCGGTATCTGCTTACCAGCGGGATATGCCTTGCTGGGCGCAACGTGGCTCATCATGAAAACTGAAGGGTCCTTACAATTACGCGCGATTTCGTGGGCACGGGCGAGTTTATGGTTAACTGGATTAGGTATTGCCTTGATCTCAGCAGCAACACCGTACTTCAGTCCAGAAATTATGAGCCGTTGGTTTAGTTATCCGAACATTCTTTGGTTGGCACCGATTCCGATTGCGACTGCGTTCTTATTTCTAATCACGGATCGCGCACTGCATCAACTCAAAGCTAACCCAAGTCAGCGGGAGTGGTTGCCGTTCACAGCGACGGTTGCGATCTTTTGGTTATCGTTTTTTGGTATTGCTTACAGTTTATTTCCCTATTTGATTGTCGATCGCATGACCGTGTGGCAAGCGGCGGCATCCACTCAATCCCTTTGGGTTATCTTCTGGGGAGCTATCGTGGTGTTACCAACCATCTTGGCTTATACCTTGTTCTCATACCGCATCTTTAAGGGCAAGACGCAACCACTGAGCTATTACTAAAGAGGTCGTTAGAATAGGGTATTCCTTTTAAAGAGTGCCCATGAACACCGCTGATCTCTCTGCCTTAAAGCCGCTTGCTGGAATTCGCGTTCTCGAAATTTGTAACGTTGCTGCTGGACCATTTTGTGCTTTGTTACTCGCCGATCTTGGTGCCGATGTCATTAAATTAGAAAACCCCGGCGCAGGAGATACACTCCGCGCGTGGCCTCCCCATACCGGCCCTGAGAATGATCGCTTAAGCGAGAACTTTGCTTCCTTAAATCGCAATAAACGCTCTGTTACCTTGGACTTAAAAAATCCCGACGATAACGCAAAAGCTAAAAATTTAATTGCCAACGCGGATGTATTAATTGAGAACAATCGCCCCGGCGTCATGAAACGCCTCGGCCTAGATTTTGATTCAGCCCTTGCCATCAATCCAAAACTGATTTACTGCTCGATCTCGGCCTATGGTCAAACTGGACCACGTGCCAACGAAGGTGGCTTTGATGTCACGATTCAGGCAATGAGCGGCATCATGAGTGTGACCGGAGAGCCCGATGGAGCACCTGTGAAGTGCGGCGTACCGGTTGCCGATTTCACGGCTGGTTTGTATGGTGCCATGAGTATCTGTGCGCAATTGCGGGCCGTGGCGCAAACGGGTAAGGGCGTTCATATTGATGTACCGATGATGGGTACATCATTAGCAATTGCTGCCTTGCAAACCTCGGAGTATTTTGGGGTTGGCAAAGATCCAGTTAAATTAGGTTCGGCCCATCCCCGTAACGCCCCATATCAAGCATTTAAGGCCAAAGACGACTATTTGGTTATGGCTGCTGGTACACAAGCTCTTTGGGAAAGCGTTTGTCAGATCTTGAAGAGTCCTGAGCTTTTGCAAGACGAGCGCTTTACTAGCACGGCACTGCGGGCAAAAAATCAAATCGTTCTCAAAGAGTTAATCGAAGCAATCTTACAAAAAGACACTGCTGTTCATTGGATTGCACAATTTAGCCAAGCAGGTGTGCCATGCTGTCCAATCAATCAATACTCGGCAGTATTAAACGATCCTCAAACCCTTGCGATGGGCTGGGTGCAGCCCATGGTGATGGCCAATGGCCAACAAACCAAAACCGTTATTAATCCCATTAAATTTAATGGTACAACGGCTCCCATCGAGCGCAGACCACCGCGCTTGGGTGAGCATAATTCGGAGATCGTGGAGTGAACATGAACACCATACGCGTAGAACATTCGGGGCACATTAAACGAATCTCCCTCAATCGTCCTGAGAAGCGCAATGCGATCAGTTACGAGTTAGCATCTGAGTTACTCGCTGTCACTAAGGAGGCGGAGTCCGATGGTACCCGCTTGCTGATAATTCGAGGCGAGGGCCAGGGCTTCTGTGCTGGATTTGATTTCTCAAACTTTGATGATGCGAGCCCTGGCGATCTGCTCCTGCATTTTGTGCGGATTGAGCAAATGCTTCAAGCCATTGCCCATGCGCCATTTGACACGATGGCATTAGCCCATGGACAGACGATTGGGGCGGGGGCGGACTTGCTCTTGGCATGTCGTCATCGGGCGGGTTCGGAAGATATGCGCATGATGTTTCCTGGGGCTCGTTTTGGTCTGATCTTGGGTTCCCGTCGATTAGCCGAGTGCGTTGGTCCTGATCGAGCGCAACAGTTGATTGGAAATCCGCGCCGTATTGATGCGCATCAAGCTAAAGATTTTGGCATCCTGACCGCCGTCTTGGAGGCGACCGATTGGCATGCCTATGAGGCACAGGTTCTTGAGCACATTCTGGAGATTCCGGCGGATGCTCGAGCCATGGCACTGCATGCGTGTAAGCGAGATACTCGCGCGGTCGATCTTTATGATCTGGTGCAATCCGGATCGGTGCCTGACATTAAACACCGTGTTGCTGAGTATTTAGCTAAAGTAAAAGCCGCAGCGAAGAAGTAGCCAAGAAGTAATTTAGCTCTGACAAATCTTGTCGTAGAGTCGATCAACCTTGCCTGCAAGCAGAACTTGGCTTGGCAAGGGGCGATCAACCAGTGTGCGTAAGTCTGCTGCGCACTCGAGTAATAAATCCAGGTTCATGTGTGTCTTAAAACCCATTAGATCTAGCATGTGTACCAGTTCTTCGGTACAAATATTACCGGTAGCTCCTGGGGCATAAGGGCAGCCACCCAAACCGCCCAAGGACGAATCAAAGCGCACAATCCCGGCCTGAACAGCAGCTAAAGCATTGGCTAAGCCCATGCCACGCGTATTATGAAAATGCAAGGTCCACTGCGTGTTGGGATACTTGAATTGCGCTTGCTCGCAAATTTCAGTGACTTGCCGAGGATTGGCCATACCGGTGGTGTCGCAAATGCTAATACCCCGCACACCTTGATCAACAAAGTGATCAATCCAATGCATTAGTTCATGCGTTGGGGTCATACCGCTCATTGGACAACCAAAGCTAGTCGAGAGGGAGATATTGACGGCTACCTTGGATTGATGTGCCAAGGAAATGACTTCACCAAGAGCTTTAGCTGAATCAGCACGGGACATTCGTAGATTGGACTGATTGTGGGTCTCGCTGACCGACATCACGAGATTGAATTCATCAACGCCAACTGCAAGGGCGCGCTCAGCACCACGTAGGTTTGGAATTAAGACCGTGTACTCGACCCCTGGAACACGATCAATGCCGCGCATTACTGCTTCTGCATCAGCGAGCATTGGAATGGCTTTGGGGCTTGTAAAAGAAGTCACCTCAATCTTGGCATAGCCAGCATGACTTAAGCGATTAATTAAGCGGATTTTTTCTTCCGTGGGAATAAAGCGCGGCTCTGCCTGAAAGCCATCACGAGTAACCACTTCTTGGATAAAAACTCTCTTCATTAATAAATCTTATACCGATTTAATCACTACCAATCAGGATCAAGGCAAAAGCCATGACTTTGGTATATAGTTGCAGGGTTTGTTCCTTTAGGAGACTATTAAATGGCATCAATCTTGACCTCCCTTGGCCGCACCGTTCTAGCAGGTTTTGTGCTCTTGGTGCTGATCATTATTCTATTCGGCAGCTCAAATATCGGTAATCCAGGTTGGATTTCTTTTGTATTCCGTTACCTGCATGTGATATCAGGCGTGATGTGGATTGGTTTGTTGTGGTACTTTAATTTTGTACAAATTCCATCGATGCCTAAGATTCCGGATGAGCAAAAACCAGCGATTGGCAAAGTGATTGCTCCGACCGCACTCTTTTGGTTTCGATTCGCCGCCATGGCTACGGTGTTAACCGGAATTATCCTGGCGATTTTGAATGGCTACGCCCATCAAGCTTTTACCTTGCAACAGCCTTTCCTTGCAATTGGTCTTGGTATGTGGATTGCCCTCATCATGGCATTTAACGTTTGGTTCATTATTTGGCCCAATCAAAAACGGGCTCTCGGCATTGTGACTGTTGACGCAGACACGAAAGCTAAATCTGCACGTACTGCAATGTTGACTTCACGTATTAATACCGTTTTATCGATCCCCATGTTGTATTTAATGGTGGCTCAGCAGAATATGGGTCTTTAAAAATCCATCGATATTAAAAATTCAGCCCGCACTGCGGGCTGTTTTTTTAGGCATCGCCTTCAAATTGATACAAACGCTCTGGGTTCTCACTAAGAACCTGCCTGCGTAACGTTGGGTCTGGTACCCACTCTTGAAGTAAATCGACAAGATCCGCATCATTTGGCATTACCCCCTTGACCATCACATGGGGCCAATCTGTACCCCACACCACTTGCCTTGGATTGGCTGCGATTAAGGCATGCGCAAATGGATTGGTATCGGCATAGGGGACTCTTGCTTCCGATGTGATTCGGTAGGGGCCTGTTAGTTTGACCCAAGCGCGCTCCTCACGCATCAGCGATAACAAGTTTTGAAATCCACGATCTTTGACACCGAGATTTGTTTTTAAATACCCAAGATGTCCTAGAACGACTGGGACCGGAAAATTCGATAAGAGTTGTGCGAGATCTGGGAACTCATTAACGTGCATCAGAAATTCTAAATGCCAGCCAAAGGGTGCAATCTTATTTGCCAATACGGACAATTGGCTAATTGGTAGAACACCTTTAGCCTCAGCAAGATCCACAATATTACAGCGCACCCCACGAATTCCCGCAAGATGAAGATCTTCTAATGCTGTATCGCTAATATCCCAATCCACCACTGCGACTCCCCGAAAGCGCGATGGATTTTTTTGTATCGCTGCAAGCAGTGCGCGATTATCCGTTCCATAAATACTGGGCTGGACCAATACCGAGCGTTGAACCCCAAGAGCATCAAGTAGTGCCTCATAGTGGGGAAGCAAGGTATCTGGTGGGGTATAGATCCGATTTGCTATGTAGGGATACAGCGACTGAGGCCCACAGATGTGCGCATGGCAATCGGTTGCATTCTTACAAAGAACGAGACCAGGCTTTTTGAGGGCCTGGTCTGGAGCTTGGCAAAGGGGTGCGTTATTGGGGTTCAATCCCAGCGTCTTTGGCAATCTTGGTGTACTTGCTGATTTCACTACGAACAAATTTTTCAGTTTCGGCAAGATTCATTGGTTTAATGGTGATGCCTGCTTTGGCATATGCCGATTTCACTTCAGAGTCCCCTAGGGCACGATTGATATCGGTATTGAGCTTTTGCAAGATCGCTTGTGGTGTGGCCGATGGAGCCCAGACGCCAACCCATAAACCAATATCAAAACCCGAGAATCCCTGTTCGGCAATGGTTGGGATTGTAGGGGCCGCCTCGGCACGGCTCGCACTTGTTACGCCCAAGGCGCGAACTTTGCCACCCTGGATCTGTGAAATGGCAGTTTGTAAAGGAGCCATGTAGTAGGCGGTACGACCAGCAATGGTTTCTTGAATCGCCTCAGGAGATCCTTTGAAGGGGACGTGCAGCATCTTAATGCCAGCGGTTTGATTGAAATACTCGGCGGCTAAATGGGTTGAACTACCGACGCCAGCGCTAGCAAATGGAATATCACCTGGTTTCGCTTTGGCGGCATTGATTAAATCTTTGAGGGTTTTGTAAGGACTCTCAGCAGACACAATCAGCGCATAGGGGCTACTGCCCAAAATATTGACATCGGTCAGACTCTTTAGGTCATAAGGCAGTTTTTTATAAATGGCAGGATTGGCGGCATAGGACGCCGATTGAACCAAAAGGGTGTAACCATCGGGATCAGAGTTCACCACCACACCAGTACCTAGCAAGCCACCAGCACCGGGACGGTTTTCAATAATGACGGGCTGCTTCCAAGTTTCTGCAAGACTCTTGGCAACAATGCGACCAGCAATGTCAGCGCCCGATCCAGGCGTGAGGGGCACAACCATTTTGACGGTTTTATTGGGGTAATTGGCTGCGGCGCTTTGTGCTTGAATTGGCAGACTCAATGTCCCAGTAAATGCAAGCGCAGTGGTAGCAATGAGGTATTTTTTAATACGAATTTGCATGATGTCTCCTTTTTATTATGACTGCTTGAGTACTATGCCACAGAATCTAAAAATCCCCGTAAGGCATTATTAAATTCAGCGGGTTTCTCAATGTTTGATAGGTGCGCAGCTTGATCAATTGTGACTAGCGAGGACTGAGCAATTAATCGATGCAGCACGGTAGATTGCTCATAGGTACAAGCCGGATCTTGCATGCCCAATAAAATTAATGTTGGGGCTTTTATTTTTAAGAGCATCGTCGATTGCGCCATATCCCGAACCGCACTGGCGCAGCCCAAATAGCCTTCCACGGGTGTCGCCAGAATCATTTTTCTTACTCGTTCAATCTGATCTGGTTCGCGTTCAATAAAGTCGTTTAAGAACCAACGTTTGATGGTTCCATCCACGAGGCCAGCAATCCCTTGTGATCTCGCAATGGCAAAACGCTCTTCCCACATGCTGCGCGGAGGCATCTCGCTCGCAGTGTCACAGAGACTTAGCGATAGAACACTCTCTGGATAGTTAGCGCCAATGTATTGGCAAATCATGCCCCCCATGGAGAGGCCTGCAAAATGCGCCTTCTTAATTCCCAGAGCGCGCATCAGGGAAATTAAGTCTTCCGCTAGAAGAGCGATGCTGTAGGGACCCGGGGTCACTTCACTTTGCCCATGACCGCGAGTGTCGTAACGGATCACTCGATAACGGTCAGTGAGCGCAGGCAGGGTGCGATCCCACATTTCGATGCTTGACATCAGACTATTGCTTAAAAAAATCGTTGGACCATTTTCTGGGCCGTCAATTTGATAAGCCATCTTCATTTGGTTAGCGTTAATAAACTGTCTCATCACGATATCTCCTTGAGACGCTATTTTTACACTAATAAATCCGAACTTCTCCAGTAGGGCGATTTTTAAAGCGTTTATGAACCCAATAGTATTCAGCGGGACGCAGACGAATTGCATTTTCAAAGCATTGATTGAGACGAGCGGTATCAGCTTCTTCATCATCACTTGGAAATGACTCAAGTGCTTTACCGATATGGCAAATGTATCCGGAGCAATCAGGATTTAGAGTGGTTTGCATAATGCAAACTTCGGCACCGCTGAGTTTGGCTAAACGTGAAATCGCGGTAATCGTATTGGTTTGAACTCCAAAGAATGGAACAAATACCGAGTCTTTGATACCAAGATCGATATCAGGTGCGATGAAAACAAAATTGCCATTTTTAATTTCTCGAACCGTTTCGATGAGATGCCCTTGCCTTGGAATGGATCGTCCACCAAAGCGACCGCGCCACTCGATGATCTTTTGATCAAAAAATGGATTTTTCATCTTTTGATAGAGCGTCACTCCGCGCGGCCAATCCATTTTCTCGGCTAGGGCACACAAAGCTATACCACCTTCAATGCCTACAAAATGGGGGTTGACCAAAATGCGGGGCTTTCGATCCCCTAATTCAATTTCAGAATCAATTTGAATCATTTCATTGATCTGAGCGGGGGTGCCAAGCCAAATCCGACTGCGTTCCAAAATACTGCGCCCAAATAACTGCCAATGTTGCAAAGCCAACACCTCAATTTCTTTAGCAGATAGTTTTGGAAAACAAAGACGTAAGTTAATTAAGACCACGCGCTGACGATCGCTTGGTATATGGGCGACGATCCATCCTAAACCACGACCCAGTTGAATAATCCATGCATATGGAAGAATTAGGACAAAGCGTAACAGTGATACGGAGAGGTGATTAAGAAAGGTTTGCAAATAAGTCCTCGTGAGGTATCACTATATACCTCAATAAAGACCTTACAAACTATGGCGTAAACTGCGTACATGAAACAAACCATTTTGCGGATCCTCTGGGTTTTGGGTGGGGCAAGTGTGGCGTTGTTTTTGGCCTTGCATGTGGTTCGTCCACAGGATTCCACCTTATTACTCGCATCATTAGGTGGTTCCACCTTGTTCCTGTTTGGTCTAACAACCTTACCGCCAACTCAACCCAGAGCTCTATTTGGTGGACATCTACTATCTGCCCTCATTGGAGTGATCTGTTATCAAGTCTTTGGCGATTCAACTTGGGTGTTGGTCGTATCGGTACTGATTACGATCGCGGCGTTATTGCTAACGAAGACAGTGCATCCGCCCGCAGGAGCCAACCCCTTGATCATGATTCATGCGCATGCTGGGTTTATGGATATTTGGACTCATGTTCTGCTGGGCGTCATCGTATTGGCTGCCACCACATTTGTTTGGTCACGACTTGGTATCGGCACCGCAAGGTACCCTGTCAAATGGAATCAAGAGTCTCCGCCCGGACCCCATTGGGGTCCCTGGGGATCAACGTAAGCTTTTGTTTGACCTAAAGCGCTTTCATTATCAAACCAATCGCAACGAGCCCTGAGAACCCAGCAAAGATGAGCTGAGTCCACTGACTGCTGATCTTCGGAGCAATCAGGCGACCAGCCATCATCCCGGTAATCGCACCAAAAGCAAATGGGATCGCAACTAGCCAGTTCATGGTTCCGGCAAGCCCAGAGCCTGCGGCCCCCCCCAATGAAATAAGAGACAGAACACCCAAGGAGGTGGCAACGATCGATTGCATTGGCAGATCACTGATGCGTTTGAGTGCGGGAACAATCACAAAGCCACCCCCAACACCTAAAAGCCCGGATAAAAATCCAGCCAATGCTCCAGAGCCAATCAGTGCTCGCGCACAAGGGACGGTCCAAATTAAGCGACCAATCGATAAATCGAGAGAGCAGGGTACTGCTTTTGGCTCTTTAAAAATCCCCTTTGATTGTTGATAGGCTTCTACAAAAATACGTCCTGCTACGTAGAGGAGAACGATCGCAAAAATCAGCATCAAGGGTTGATTCGGAATCTGGTGCGCCAGCCAAAGCCCCACGGGTGACAATAGCAAGCCCGCAAAGGCCAGTAGAGTGGCAGCACGATACCTTAACAATCCAGTTCGCAATGCCAAAATGGCGCCGAGTGCCGATGATATGGTTACCGCCAATAGTCCAATCGGACTTGCCTCAACCATGGGTAGGTGGAGAATAAAGACCAGCAAAGGAACCGACAAGATCCCACCGCCGGCGCCCGTTAGCGCCATGATGAGGCCAACGAACACGCCAAGCCCTGCAGGGATGACATGGGGTTGAAAGTAACTAATTAAATCCATCAAGATAGTATCAACGACTTGCCTTTAATTAAATCAAAATATATTATATAATTAAATATATTGTAATTCACCTTGGATAAGGAGTAAAGCATGCAAAAGCCAATCGTCAAAGCCTTTTTTGATCAGGGAACTTGGACTTTTACCTACGTGGTTTATGAAAAACCACATACGCCATGCGTTGTGATTGATTCGGTGCTGAACTATGACCCAAAATCTGGCCGTACTAAGACAAAGTCTGCCGATGAGGTCATTGCCTTCGTCAAAGAACAGGGGCTCACGGTGAATTGGATTTTAGAGACCCATGCCCATGCCGATCACCTCAGCGCTGCGCCGTATCTTCAAAAGCATCTTGGTGGCAAGATCGCCATTGGTTCGCATATTCAGGATGTGCAAAAAGTATTTAAAGGAATTTTTAATCTTGAGAGTGAGTTTCCAACCAATGGCTCGCAATTTGATTACTTGATCGAAGAGGGCCAAGATATATATGCGGGTAACTTAACCATCCATCCCTTATTTGTTCCTGGCCACACGCCTGCATGCATGGCCTATGCGATTGGTGATGCGATCTTTGTTGGCGATACGATCTTTATGCCGGATGTTGGGACTGCGCGTTGTGATTTTCCGGGCGGCAATGCCAAAACACTCTATCAGTCGGTGCAAAAGATTTTGTCTTACCCAGATGACACGCGATTATTCATGTGCCATGATTACCCGCCCACCGATCGCCCGATCGCCTATGAAACTACGGTGGGCGAGGAGAAGCGGAAAAACATTCATGTTCATGAGGGGGTCACTGAAGCTCAGTTTGTGGAGATGCGTAATCAGCGTGATCAGACCTTGGAGATGCCAATTTTGATCTTGCCCTCGATTCAGGTCAATATTCGTGCCGGTCACCCACCACCTGCTGAAGCAAATGGTAAGACCTATCTCAAAATCCCTTTTAACGTCCTCTAATTGGTGACTCGATGGCTATCAATATCAATTTAAAGAAAATGCGCCAGTCGGCTGATAAAGCGGTTGATTTAATGAAGGTTTTAGGAAATCGAGACCGAATGATGTTGTTGTGTGAAATTAGTCAAGGCGAAAAGTGCGTGGGTGAGTTAGAAGATTCTTTGGATATTCATCAACCAACCCTCTCACAGCAATTAACTGTTTTGCGTAAGAAAAAGCTGGTTAAAACCCGTCGCGAGGGGAAGCAAATTTATTACTCTGGCGCCAACCCTGTGGCGATGTCGGTGATGAACTTGCTCTACCAAAATTACTGTAAATAACTAATTGATTAAAAAGGGGGTTTATGATGCAATGTAACGTCGGCCATACGGATCGTGTCCTGCGAATTACGGCAGGAAGTTTATTAATTCTTTTATCTTTAAGCGGAGTGATTGGAGCATGGGGATGGATCGGGCTTATGCCATTAGCAACTGGCATCTTTCGTTTCTGCCCAGCGTATCCGCTCTTAGGGATGAATACCGTCAAGAAGAAGTAACGCATTAATTATGGGCAGTTTCAAGGAAGACTTCAAAGATACCGCTGTTGCAGTTCTTGAAACCGCTCAGGATCAGTACCGAGATGCCATTAGTTTTATTAAAGAAACCTGGCCTCTGCTACTCCTTTTGCTTGTTATTCTGATTGGTCTGCTTGCCTATTGGAATCCGCCCCCACCGCGGCACATCATGATGGCATCTGGTATCGAAGGCGGTTCGTATGAGCAGTTAGCGTCTAAGTATGTAGACTTCTTTGCAAAAAGAGGTGTGACCATTGAATTGGTCCGCACCCAGGGTTCGCAAGAAAACATTACTCGTCTTGCTGACCGCAAAGATCCTATCCAAGCTGCTTTTGTTCAGGGCGGCTCCTTGCATGCTAAACAAGTTCCCGGTGTTGAGTCTCTCGGAAGTGTCGACTATGAGCCGATTTGGGTTTTCTATAAAGGATCATTTTTAAAAAACGGCTTATTGGATCTTGATAAATTCGCTAAAGCACGCGTCGCAATAGGACCCGAGGGCAGCGGCACCCATGTGCAAGCCATGAATATTTTGCGAGTTAGTGAAGTCGATCGACTGCCAAAGCTATTACCAATCAAAAATGATGAAGCCGTGACCGCGTTAAAAAATGGTGAAGTTGATATTGTCTTGATGGTTGATGGCTTACGCGCTAAAAATGTCCAGGCTCTATTAAACGATCCAACGGTTAATTTATTGAGCTTTAATCGGGCTGCAGCATATACCAAGAACATCCATTATCTTGAGGAGCTCGAGGTACCTATGGGTGGCTTTAATATTGCGCGTAATTTCCCACCCAATGACACCAAAATGCTTTCTACCGTCACTAACTTACTGATTGACGATCGGATGCACCCGGCGATTCAGTTTCTGTTTCTTATGGCAGCCCAAGAAATCAATGGCAAGGAATCTTTTTTTACTAAGCGCGGAGAGTTCCCTGCGTTTATGAACTCGGAGTTTCCAGAAAGCCCGATTGCGCAACAGTTTCATCAACGTGGCTTGCCAGTCTTAATGGACTTTTTACCATTTTGGGTGGCTGAATTTGTGCATCGGATGTTCTTTACATTATTACCATTTTTTGCGATTGCGTATCCAATCATCCTGTCATTACCTAGTTATCGACTAAGACGGGTGCAATCAAAACTCAATCGTATTTATGGGGAGCTAAAGTTTTTTGAGAATGATCTCTTAGTGAGCTACGATCCCAAGAAGTTGCCGGAGTATTTAGAAACGTTAGCTGGAATGGAAAGACGCGCCCTCGCGCTGAAAGTGCCTAAGCGCGCTTCAAGTGATTTCTATACCTTAAGAAGTAGTATTGATTATGTGCGCAACGCGCTGAATCGAGGCGATCACCAAATTCTGGGTCGAGAAAGCGTCATTTGATTTGGGATGCCATCATTATCGGTGGTGGTGCTGCCGGACTTTTTTGTGCAGGAATTGCAGGTCAACTTGGTAAAAAGGTTTTAGTACTCGATCACGCCTCAGTTTTAGGTGAGAAGATCCGCATTAGTGGTGGAGGGCGATGTAATTTCACTAATCTTCATTCGGCCCCTGAACACTTTTTATCCCTCAATCCCCATTTTGTAAAGAGTCCGCTAGCACGGTATTCATCAAAAGATTTCATCAACTTAGTGCGCGAGTACCGCATTCCGTTTCATGAGAAACATCGCGGTCAACTATTTTGTGACAACTCCGCAAAAGATATTATTCAGATGCTACTGACTGAGTGTCAGAAGGGCGATGTCACGGTTCATCATCCAGTATCGGTTACCCATATCAGCCAAACGCAATCGCATTGGTCTTTAGAAACGACAGATGGAATTAAAAAAGCGACTCATCTAATCATTGCAACCGGTGGCTTACCGGTACCAGCGATTGGCGCGAGTGATTTTGGGTTACAAATTGCCAAGCAGTTTGAAATCCCAACCACATCGGTACGGCCAGCACTGGTACCGCTTTCGTTTACTTCCAATGAGTTTTCAGCATTCACCAGCTTGGCTGGAATCAGCATAGAGGCGAGCGTTCAGGCAGGACAGCGTAATCAAAGTTACGGAACCTACCGTTTTGACGAGGATTTATTGATTACTCATAAAGGTCTCTCTGGCCCTGCTATTTTGCAAGCCAGTAGTTATTGGCAAGAAGGCGAAGCCATTCATATCAATTGGTTGGGTAAGGCTGATTTTGATGCGCTGTTTTCAGAGGCTGACAAAAAAAATGTAGATACGATCCTCGCAGAAGCGTTACCGCAACGCGTTGCACAATTATTAACTGAGCAACTCAAGCTCACTAAGCGCAATTGGGCAGAAGTGTCTAAGAAAGATCGAGAGGTTTTACGTACTCATTTAACCAAAGCACAAATGAAGCCTGCAGGAACCTTGGGTTGGAAAAAGGCGGAGGTGATGTTAGGCGGAATTGATACAAAGGCCTTAGATGGGATGACCATGATGGCTAAAAAACATCAGAATCTCTACTTCATTGGCGAGTGCGTGGATATCACTGGCCACCTTGGAGGGCATAATTTTCAATGGGCTTGGTCATCAGCTTTTGTTTGTGCGAATGCGATAGCGCATCTCAAAAGTTAACAAAATTAAGGGTTTTTACTGACTCAAGATAAAGTTACTTGTTCTTGGCATGGCTTGTCCTTAATATTGACCAATATAAGCAAAATTATCATTTACACGATGGGGACTCTCTCATGCAGAAATCACTACTCATTAATGCGGATAAATGCACTGGCTGTTTGCAATGTGAAATGGCTTGTAGTTACGAAAATTACGGCGTATTTAATACCGCCAAATCTCGGATCAAGGTTTTTGATTTTCATACCACAGGAAAAAAGGTTCCTTACACCTGCACGCAATGCGATGAAGCCTGGTGTTTAAAAGCATGCCCGGTTGATGCAATTCGGATTGATGCAAATACTGGCGCAAAAGTAGTGATTGAAGATGTGTGCGTAGGTTGCAAAGTTTGTACGATCTCATGTCCTTTTGGAACAATTAATTATGTCCAGGATTCTGGCAAAGTCCAGAAATGCGATTTGTGTGGAGGCGATCCCGCTTGTGCCACTTCGTGTCCAACCGGCGCCATTACCTACGTTGATGCTGATTGGACCGGCTTGGATCGAATGAGAGCTTGGGCAGACAAGCTTGGTAACCAACCCGCTGCTTAAGAGGAGATCATTATGTCTTGGTCAGGAAAAATTCTTCGTGTTAATTTAACTAAGGGTACTTGCCAGTCTGAGCCTCTTAATATGGCATGGGCTAAGGAGTACTTAGGTTCCCGTGGTCTCGCTTCGAAATACCTTGTCGAAGAAATTGATCCTAAGGTGGATCCCTTATCGCCTGATAACAAAATCATCTGGGCTACCGGACCGTTAACGGGAACAATGGCATCGACCGGCGGGCGCTACACCGTTGTAACCAAAGGCCCATTAACTGGGGCGATTGCGTGCTCGAATTCGGGAGGATATTGGGGGGCCGAACTCAAAATGGCAGGTTGGGACATGATTATTTTTGAAGGTAAATCGCCCAAACCTGTTTATTTATTTATTCAAGATGACAATGCGCAATTATTAGACGCCAGTTCCCTTTGGGGTCAATCGGTTTGGGAAACAGAGCCAAGTATTAAAGCTAAACACCAAGATCCACAAATTCGTGTTTCATGCATTGGTAAGGCTGGTGAGAACCAGGTTTTATTTGCATCGGTCGTCAATGATTTGCATCGAGCCGCAGGCCGCTCTGGAGTGGGCGCAGTGATGGGAAGTAAAAATCTGAAGGCGATTGCTGTTCGGGGAACCAAGGGGGTTGGTAATTTGAAAGACCCCAAAGGCTTTATGAAAGCGACAGCAGCTGCAAAGGCTGTTTTAGCTGGGCATGCTGTGACTGGACAAGGATTGCCGACCTATGGCACACAAGTGCTCATGAATGTGATTAATGAAGTTGGCGCTTTGCCAACGCGCAATCACAAAGATGTTCAGTTTGAGGGTGCTAAAGATATTTCGGCAGAAGCCATGGCCACCCCGCGTGAAACCGATGGTAAGCCTCATCTAGTAACAAACCAAGCCTGTTTTGGTTGCACGATTGCTTGTGGACGAATTTCAAAAATTGACGAGACTCATTTTTCAATTCAGAACCGCCCTCAATACATCAATGCCTCGGGAGGCTTAGAGTATGAAGCTGCATGGGCTCTTGGCGCTGCCAATGGAGTGAATGACCTTGAGGCTTTGCAATTTGCCAATATGGTTTGTAATGAAGAGGGCATGGATCCAATCAGTTTTGGCGCAACGATTGGCGCTGTAATGGAAATGTACGAAATGGGAGTGCTTAAGAAAGAACAATTAGGCATTGAAGCCCCGTTTGGTTCAGCGAAAGCGCTTTGCTATTTTGCTGAGATCACTGCAAAAGGCGAGGGCTTTGGAAAAGAGATTGGACTTGGTTCAGCAAAGTTAACCAAAAAATATGGTCAGCCCGATTTATCGATGAGCGTGAAGGGTCAAGAGTTTCCCGCCTATGATGGCCGAGTTGTTCAGGGCATTGGTTTGGCCTATGCAACATCGAATCGAGGCGCATGCCATCTTCGTGGCTACACCATTGCGTCGGAGGTCTTAGGTATTCCAGTCAAAACAGAGCCTACTGAAACGAATGGCAAGCCCGAGCTGGTGAAGGCATTTCAGGATGCTACCGCCGCTTTTGACTCAGCTGGTATTTGCATTTTCACGAGTTTTGCTTGGACCCTCGCAGACGTGGCTCCTCAGGTGCAAGCTGCCTGCGGTGAAGAGTTTACGGTCGAAAATTTAAATACGATTGGCGAACGAATTTGGAATATGGAGCGCGACTTTAATAATCGTGCTGGCTTTACAAGTAAAGATGACAATTTACCGAAGCGTTTGATGACCGAACCTGCAAAAACAGGACCCGGTAAGGGGACCGTTAGCGGTCTCGATAAGATGCTCCCCGAGTATTACAAAGTTCGTGGCTGGGATAGCGAAGGTCGTCTAAATTCCGAAACGCGCAAACGTTTAGGTCTTTGAGTAATGATGAAGCATGTCATTCTGGGCAATGGCCCAGCGGGAGTGTTGGCTGCTGAGCAGATTCGTCGTCTCAAGCCAAATGATTCGATTGTTCTGATTGGATCAGAGGACTCCCCGCCGTATTCACGGATGGCCATACCTTATTTGTTAGTTGGAAATATTTCTGAAGAAGGAACATTCCTACGAAAAGATGCTAATCATTTCTCCAATTTAAAGATTGAGCAAAAAAAAGCGCATGCAACACGGGTGGAGCCTGGGAGTAGACGCGTCACCCTTGATTCGGGTGAGATTATTTCTTACGATCGATTGCTAATTGCTACAG
>Ga0214921_10006401_pt1 | contig 16165 bp, 15 predicted proteins | sample LL1505_MetaG_FD_177992 | JGI IMG/M metagenome (GOLD analysis project Ga0214921, IMG submission 177992) | Freshwater microbial communities from Lake Lanier, Atlanta, Georgia, United States - LL-1505 | ecosystem: Environmental > Aquatic > Freshwater > Lake | place: USA: Georgia | collected...
CTTGCCGCCTCGGCGACCATGGCGCCGCCGCGGCCTACGCCACCCGCCCCGCCGCCGCGCGCGGCGGCCCCCTCGGGCCAGCGCTCACAGCCATATTCCAGCCGCGGCGGCCCGCCGCCGGCTGGCAATCAGCCGCGGGCACCTGGCTCGGGCGCCTCGCCGCCCGGCCGGCCGCTGACCCAGGCTGAACAGGCGATCCGCCAGCGCGTGCTGGAGGAAAACCGCCGCATGGAGGCCCAGCGCGAGCGTGAGGCCCGCGAGCAGCAGGCCCTCATGGTTCGCTCCGCGGCCGAGGAAGCCGTGCGCCGTGCCGAGGAAGACAAGCGCCGCGCCGAAGACGCCGCGCGCGAGGCCGCTGAGAGCGAGCGCCGCGCTGCCGAATTGGCCAGGAATCCGCCCCCGCCGGCGCCCGTGGCCGCGCCAACACCTCGGCCTGGCCGTGCCGAAGCGCCGGTGGTGCGCCGCAGTGCTGTGGCGCCCGCTGCCGCCCCGGCCGCTGCCCCTGCCACGCCTGCTGCCCGGCTTTCGCTGCGGCCGCGTGGCGATGAGGGCGATGATGATCGCCGTGGTGCCGCACGCCGCCCCGGTGGTGGTGCGCCCAGCGGCCCCGGTGGCGTGCGCCGCGCAGCACCCGCCCCGGCCCGCAAAGCGCCGGTCGCGCCCGACCGGCGCAGCACTGGCCGCGTTGACGTGGCCGCCGCCATTGAGGGTGAGGATGAGCGCAGCCGCTCCATCGCCTCCATGCGCCGCGCCCGTGAGCGTGACCGCCGCCAGCAGGAATTGGCGCGGCTGCGTTCGGGCCAGGAGAAGGTCACGCGCGATGTGGTGGTGCCTGAGGCCATCACCGTGCAGGAATTGGCCAACCGTATGGCCGCCCGTGGCGGTGAGGTGGTCAAGGCATTGTTCCGCATGGGCGTGATGGCGACGCTGACCCAGACCATTGATGCCGATACCGCGCAGCTTGTGGTCGAGGAATTCGGCCATCGCGTTCGACGCGTGGCGGATTCGGATGTGGAGGTTGGCCTCGAGGGCGACACCGATATCGATACCGACATGCTGCCCCGCGCGCCTGTCGTGACCATCATGGGCCATGTTGATCATGGTAAGACCAGCCTGCTGGATGCGCTGCGCAAGACCGATGTGGCGGCGCGCGAGGCCGGTGGCATCACCCAGCATATCGGCGCCTATCAGGTGCAGATGCCTGGTGGTGAGCGCATCACCTTCCTCGACACCCCCGGCCACGAGGCGTTCACCGCCATGCGTGCCCGTGGCGCTGGCGTGACCGATATGGTTGTGCTGGTGGTGGCGGCCGATGATGGGGTGATGCCGCAGACCATTGAGGCCATTCGCCATGCGAAGGCCGCTGATGTGCCGATCATTGTGGCGGTCAATAAGATCGATAAGCCGGGTGTGAATCTCGACCGTGTGCGGCAGGAATTGCTGATGCATGAGATCGTGGTGGAATCGCTGGGAGGTGACACCCAGGAGGTGCAGGTGAGCGCCACCAAGCGCCTCAACCTCGATAAGCTGGCCGAGGCGATCAGCCTGCAGGCTGAGGTGCTGGATTTGAAGGCCAATCCGAAGCGGGCGGCCGAGGGCACGGTGATCGAATCCAAGCTCGATCGCGGCCGTGGGCCTTTGGCCACTGTGCTGGTGCAGAAGGGCACGTTGCGCCAGGGTGATATTGTGGTGGCCGGCGCCGAATGGGGCCGGGTGCGCGCCGTGGTCAATGACAAGGGCCAGCAGGTCAAGGAGGCTGGGCCTTCCAGCCCGGTGGAGCTGCTGGGCCTCTCCGGCGTGCCGGGCGCTGGCGAGAATTTCGTCGTCGTCGAGAATGAGGCGCGGGCGCGGGAGGTGACGGAATTCCGCCAGCGCAAGCTGCGCGAGAAGCAGGCTGCCAGCCTCTCCGCCACCCGCGGCACATTGACCGATATGCTCGCCCGCATCGCGCAGGGCGAACAGAAGGAAGTGGCCGTGGTGGTCAAGGCCGATGTGCAGGGCTCGGCCGAGGCGATTGGTGTCACGCTTGGCAAGCTGGGCAATGACGAGGTGCGGGTGCGGGTGTTGCACAGCGCCGTGGGCCAGATCACCGAGAGCGATGTGCAATTGGCCAAGGCCAGCAATGCCATCGTGGTGGCCTTTAATGTTCGTGCCACCAGCCAGGCGCGGGAGATGGCGCAGCGGGATGGCGTGGATATTCGCTACTACTCGATCATCTACGAAGTCTCCGATGACATTGAGAAGCTGTTCAAGGGCAAGCTGGCCCCGGTGCAGCGCGAGAAGTTCATTGGTTACGCGCAGATCCTGCAGGTCTTCGAGGTCAAGCGCCTTGGCAAGGTTGCGGGTTGCCGCATCACCGAGGGCGTGGTCAAGCGCGGCTGTGGTGTGCGCCTGCTGCGCGAGGGCGTGGTCATCCATCAGGGCGAACTCAGCACGCTGCGTCGCTTCAAGGATGATGTGAAGGAAGTGGCCAATGGCTATGAATGCGGCATGGGCTTCCTGAATTACGACGATATCCGCGTGGACGACCAGATCGAGTGCTACGAGGTTGAGACTGTAGCGGCAGCATGAAGACCCAGGCTGCGGGCCCCAGCCAGCGCCAGCTGCGGGTGGCGGAGGAGGTGAGACATGCCCTCTCCTCCGTCTTTCTGCGCGGTGAGTTCCGTGACCCGGTGCTGGTGGGGGCGCGTATCACCGTGACCGAGGTGAGGGCATCGCCGGACCTTAAGCATATGACGGCTTTTGTCAGTGGCTTGGGGCGGGATGTGCCGCCGGAGCAATTTGCCGCGCTGAAGCGGGCGGGGGCTTATTTCCGCACCGAGGTGGCCAAGGCGGTGAAGCTGCGGGTGGCGCCGGATATCCATTTCCAGGCGGATACGGCGCTGGAATATGCGATGAAGATGAATGAGGTGTTTGCCCGGCCAGAGGTGGCGCGCGACATCGCCCCGGTGGTCAAGCGCGAGGATTGAGCTAACCTGCGGCCAGACCCTGAAGGATAGCCGCATGTTTGCCCGTCTCACCCTATTCGCCGCCCTGCTCATTGGCACGGCGCAGGCGCAAACCGCGCCTTCCATTCGCGATGTGGGGCCGGAGGTGCCGGCCTCGGCGATTTATATCGGCAATAGTTTTTTCTATTATAACAATAGCATGCATGGCCATGTCAGCCTGATGCAGCGGGCGGCGGGGATGGCGGCGATGCGCACCACCTCCATCACCATCAGCGGCGCGGGTTGGGAATGGCATGATGTGGCCAGCTATTTCCGGCCCAATGCGGTGGGCAGCTATAGTTTTGATGCGCGCAACAATGTGGTCTTCAACAGCAATGCCCGGCTGTTTGACCTGGCGATCATGATGGATTGCAGCCAATGCCCGATCCATCCGCGGCTGGGGCCGGTCTTCCATGATTATGCCCGGCGGCATAGCGAAACCGTGCGCGCGCATGGGGCGCGGCCGGTGTTTTTCATGTCCTGGGCCTATAAGGATATGCCCGAGATGACCGCGCAACTGGCCGAGGCCTATACGGTGGCGGGCAATGCGAATGATGCGCTGGTGATCCCGGCCGGGCTGGCCTTTGCCCGCAGCATGGCCGAGCGGCCGGGGCTGGATCTTTATGTGCCAGACCTGCGTCACCCCAGCCTGGCGGGCACCTATCTGGCGGCGGCCACCACCTATGCCACGCTGACCGGGCGCTCGCCCATCGGCAATGGCTATGATGCGGGGCTGGGGGCTGAGACCGCCGCTTTCCTACAACGCATGGCCTGGGAGACGGTGCAGGGGTATTTTGGCACGGGGCGGCGGGCGGCCAATTAGGCGAGCGCGGCCTCGACCGCCCGGGCCACGGCGAAGAGCTTGCCATCGCCGCCATTCTCGCCGGTGATCATCAGCCCCACCGGTGCGGTGCCCGGCTGGTGGCAGGGGATGGAGATTGAGCAGCGGTCGAGGAAATTGAACACGGCAGTGTTGCGCAGCAGCGCCATGTTGATGCGGTTGTATTCGCGCTCATCCTCGACCTCGGCGATGGCGGGCGGGGTGAGCGGGCAGGTGGGGGCCAGCACCGCGTCAAAGGGCGCGGTGTGCGGCGCCACGGCGGCGATGAGGTTTTTGCGCGCGGCCAGCAGCGCCAGGTAGTTTTCTGCCGTCATCGCCTCGCCGCGGCGGATGCGCTTGAGGATGCGCGGGTCGTAATCCTGGCCGGCGCGGTCGATGATGTCGTGATGCCAGGCCCAGGCCTCGGAGGCGGCGAAGCCGCCGGTGCCGTTGACGGCCGGTAGGGCTTCGATGTCGGGGATGCGGATATCGGTCAGCCTCGCGCCCAGGGCGGAGAGGCGGGAGAGGGTCGCGGCATAGGCATTGGCCACCGCATCCTCCATGCCCTCCTCCATGTAATTGCGCAGCACCGCGAGGCGGAGGCCGGCCAGCGGCAGGGCGGCGTGGTGGGCGGGGTGGTCGGCGATGATGCCATCGATGATCTGGCAGCAGGCGACGCTGCGGGCGATGGGGCCGATGGAATCGAGTGAGGAGGAGAGCGGGAAGGCGCCTTGCAGCGGCACCCGGCTGGCGGTGGGCTTGTAGCCGACCACGCCGCAGAGCGCGGCTGGGATGCGGCAGGAGCCGCCCGTATCTGAGCCGAGGCCGCCAAAGCCCATGCCATCGGCCGCGGCCACGGCGGCACCTGAGGAAGAGCCGCCAGGCAGGCGGCCCGTCGCGCGGTCATAGGGCGTGGTGGGGGTGCCGTAATGCGGGTTCACGCCCAGGCCGGAAAAGGCGAATTCCACCATATTGGTGCGCCCCATCACCACCATGCCGGCGGCCTGGAGGCGGGCGACCACCGGGGCATCCTGGGCGGCGGGGGCGGCGCCATTCAGGGCGCGCGAGCCAGCGCGGGTGACCTGGCCTGCCTCGTCGAAAAGGTCTTTCACCGCCACGGGGATACCGGCATAGCGGCTGGGGGCGCGGCCGGCGCGGCGCAGCATATCCTGCGCATCGGCCGCGGCACGGGCGGCTTCGTGATGCAGCACCATGAAGGCCGCGGGCTGGCGCGCCACGGCGGCGAAGCTCTCTTCCAGCAGGGCGCGGGCGGTGGTGGTGCCGGCGGCGAGCGCCTGGGCCGCCTCTTCGATGGTCAGCATGGTTTGACATCCTCTGGTGGTCGCCGCCACGCTAGCCTTTGGCAGTGAAGGCAGGAACCCAGGTGAGCGACAACAAACCCATTCTTCTGACCGGCGCCTCGGGCGGGCTGGGGCGCATGCTGGCGCGCGGGCTGGCGGGGCTGGGGTATCGGCTGCGGCTGACGGATATTGCGCCATTTCCGGATGCGATGCCGGAGGGGGCAGCTTTTGAGCGGGCCGATTTGGAGGATGGCGTGGCCATCGCGCGGCTGGCGGAGGGGGTGTCGCATATCCTGCATTTCGGCGGGGTTTCGACCAACCAGCCCTTTGAGGAGATTTTCGGCCCCAATCTGCGTGGGCTGTTTCATATTTATGAGGCGGCGCGGCGGGAGGGGGCGCGGGTGGCGTTTGCCAGTTCCAACCACAGCATTGGCTTTCACACCCGGCCCGAGGCGGAGGGCGATAGGCTGGATGCCGATTGTCAGTTTCGGCCTGACAGTTTTTATGGCCTGTCCAAGGCCTATGGCGAGCTGATGGGGCGGATGTATTGGGATAAGCACGGGGTTGAGAATATAAATTACAGAATTGGATCGTGCTTTGTGGAGCCGATTGACCGGCGGATGCTCTCCACCTGGCTGTCGCAGGGGGATTTGCTGCGGCTGGTGCAGGCCACCATCACGGCGCCGGTTCTGGGGCATGCGGTGATCTGGGGCTGTTCGGCCAATCCACAGAGCTATTGGGAGCAGGACCATCGCGGCCGAATCGGCTGGGCCCCGCAGGACAATGCGGAGGTGTTCCGCGACAAGGTTGGGCATATTGTCAGCGATGCCCCGGCCAATGAGCGCCATCAGGGGGGCGGCTATTGCGCCCAGGGCTATTCAAGGGCCACGCCGCCGCCGCTGGATGCTTTCGACCTCGATTGAGGCTCAGCCCAGCATGGCGAGGGCGAAGAGGGCGGCCATGGCCGCGAGGGTCAGGCCACTGACGGCCCAGGCCGGGGCGAGGTCTTCATGTTGCATCCAGGGGTTCTCCTCGGTGGTGTCGGATGGCTGGCCCGGCCATGGCCTGCCCGGGCGCCTGTCAGCGCGCCGCGGCGAGATCCGAAGGGCGCGTGGCAGGGCGTGTGAGGTGGCGTTCATGGCGTTATCCGTTCACTAGATTATTTTGTAGAATACCTAATTCACGAAGTCTAGTGTGTATTCTTGCCCTGGCGCGCCAGGGGCCGCATGCTGCGTGTCAGGGAGATATTTCATGGCCAAGATCATCATCAGCTGCGCCGTTACCGGTGCCATCCATACCCCCAGCATGAGCGAGCATCTGCCGATCACGCCCGAGCAGATCGCGGCCGAAAGCATTGCCGCCGCCGAGGCTGGGGCCGCCATTATCCATCTGCATGCGCGCGACCCGAATGACGGCCGGCCCACGCCGGACCCGGCGGTGTTCATGCAGTTCCTGCCGCGCATCAAGCAGAGCACCGATGCGGTGGTGAACATCACCACCGGTGGCGGCCTGGGCATGACGCTCGATGAGCGCCTGGCGGCGCCGCTGCTGGCCAGCCCCGAGATGTGCAGCCTGAATATGGGCAGCATGAATTTCAACATCGCACCCAGCGCGGCGCGGGTGAAATCCTGGAAATACGCCTGGGAAAAGCCCTATCTGGAAAACACCACCAACTACATTTTCCGCAACACCTTTCAGGATATCGAGCAGGTGGTGGAGCGGCTGGGCAAGGGGCATGGTACGCGGTTTGAGTTCGAATGCTATGATGTGGGCCACCTCTATAACCTCGCCTATATGCGCGACCGCGGCGTGGTGGAGGGGCCGCTGTTTATCCAGACCATTTTCGGCATTCTGGGTGGGCTGGCGGCGGAGCACCGGAACCTGATGTTCATGCGCGAGACGGCGGACCGGCTGTTTGGTGACCAATATGTCTGGTCCGTGCTGGCGGCGGGGCGGCACCAGATGGGGTTCTGCACCATGGCCGGCATTATGGGCGGCAATGTGCGGGTGGGGCTGGAGGATAGCCTGTGGATCGGGCCGGGGCAGCAGGCGACGTCCAACGCGCAGCAGGTGGCGAAGATTCGGCGCATTCTGGAGGATGTCGGGCATCAGATCGCCACCCCGGCCGAGGCGCGGCAGATGCTGGCGCTGAAGGGCGGGGATCGCGTGGCTTTTTAAGCCTGGTTTTGCTGGGTGGCGCGCCGGAGAGGCGCGCCACGATGCCGCTGGCTTAATCCGACAGCCATTCATGCAGATGCGCGCTGACAAAAGCGTCATCCGTCCATTCCGGATAGCGCGCGGCCATGGCGGTGATCAATTCGCCCTGGCCGGGGCTGAGGCCCTCGCGCTCATCAAGGCACCATATGCCTTCCAGCAGGCCCTGGCGGCGCAGCACCTCATGGCAGCCGGCGATCACGCCGTGGAAATGATGTGCGACGTCGAAGATCGCCGCGTTCATCTCGGTGATGGCGGCGTCCAGCGCCAGGGTTTCGGCCGGGATGCTGGTCCCCGCCGCCTGGCAGCGGGCGAGCAGGCGCGCGGCGCCTTCGGTCCAGACGCTCCAATGGCCGAGCAGCCCGCCGGTGATGCGCAGTGTCACCCGTTCGCCGCCATGGGAGAGGGTGAAGGGGGTTAGGAGATCGGCGACGATATGATCGTCATTGCCGGTGTAGAGGGCGATGCGGTCCGCCGCGCCGGCCTCCAGCACGCCGCGCAGCACATCGAGGGTGGCGTAGCGGTTGAAGGGGGCGATCTTGATGGCCACGACATTGTCGATGCTGGCAAAGCGCTTCCAGAAGCCGGCGGAGAGCGCCACGCCGCCGACCGCCGGCTGCAGGTAGAAGCCAAAGAGCGGCATTTCCGCCGCCACCGCCTGGCAATGAGCGATCATCTCATCCTCGGAGGCGCCCTTCCAGGCGGCGAGGGAGAGCAGCACGGCATGATAGCCGCAGGCCCGCGCCAGCCGCGCCTCGCGCAGCGCCTGTTCGGTGCGGCCGACGGCGCCGGCCACCAGCAGGGTGTTGGGCGCGGCGGCGGCGGCGGCGATTTCCAGCACGGGGGCGTGCATCCCCACCTCGCGGATGGCGAATTGGGTGGTGTGGACGCCCACCGCCAGGCCGCCGGCGCCGGCGGCGAGGTAATAGCGTGAGAGCGCCCGTTGCCGCTTTGCGTCCAGGCTGCGATCGGCCCGCAGGGCGAGCGGATGGGCGGGGATGCATAGGCCGGCCCGCAGCCGCTCCACCATGCCCGAGGGCCAGTCTTGCCAGGAGAGGCCCATCAGAAACGCCCATCCCGCACTTCGAATTTGGTGGCGCGGCCGAGCGAGCGGCCACCCCGCGCCACCCAATCGGCCACCCAATCCACCATGCTCAGCAGGGGCACGCGGGGATAGCCGAAAAGGGCGAAGGCCCGCGCGGCGTTGGAGAGCAGGGCTTGGGGCGCTTCCTCGCCGATAAAACTGGCGGGGCGGCCCAGGCGCTCGGCGAATTGTTCGGCCAGCCAGCGCAGGGAGACGGTTTCGGGGCCGGTGATGTTGAGGATGGGGCAGTCGGGCGTGGCGTGGCGCAGCGCCCGCAGCGTCCAGGCATTGGCATCGCCCTGCCAGATGACATTGGCATGGCCCATGGCCAGCGGCAGGGGCGTGCCGGCAAAGACCTTGCCCGCGATATCGGCCAGCACGCCATAGCGCAGATCAATGGCGTAGTTCAGGCGGATGCCGAAGCTGGGGGTGCCGCGCGCCCGGCCGGCATGCTGGAACATCCGCTCGCGGCCCAGCACGCTGGCGGCATATTCGCCGACGGGTGCGGGGGGCGTGGCCTCATCGGCGCCGCCTGAGATGACCGGCACCAGGGGCAGCACATTGCCGGAGGAGAGAAACACCGTGCGGGCGGCGGGGAAACGCTCGGCCACCATGGCGGGCAGCAGGGTGTTCATCGCCCAGGTGGTGTCCTCGGCGCCGGTGCTGCCGAATTTGCGGGCGGCGAGGAAGATGAGGTTGGGCGCATCGGGCAGGGCGGCGAGGGCGGCGCGGTCCATCAGATCGGCGCTGAGCGTCTCGATGCCCCAGGATTGCATGCGCTGCCGCAGGCCAGGCTCGCTCCAGCGGGCGACAGCGATCACCCGGCGCGCCGGGTCGGCCCGTTTGGCGGCGCGGCAGAGGGTGGGGCCCATCTTGCCCGCCGCCCCCAGCACCAGGATGTCGCCCGGGGTGGCGGCGAGGTCCTCGCGCAGCGCGTCATCGGGGCGGGAGAGGAGGTCTTCGAGGGCGGTTTCGTCGGCGATCATGGGCCGAGCCTGTCACGCCTCACGCCACCATGCCAGGGCGGCGCGGGCGAGGGCTGCCACGGTGTCCACCACCGGGAAGGGCAGGGCGGGGCCGGCGGCGATGCCCAGCGGAATTTCGGTGCAGCCCAGCACCACGGCCTGGGCGCCCTGGGCATGCAGGCGGGCGGCCATCTCGGCCAGGGGGGCATAGGCGCCGATCAGGTCATTGGCCTTCACCTGCTCGATGGCGGGGGTGACCAGGCGGGCCATTTCGGCTTCGTCAGGGGTGATGACCTCATAGTTGGTGAGGCGTTGTTGATAGAGGCGCATGGCGAGGGTGCCGGCGGTGCCCATGAGGCCGATTCGGCCGGAGGCGATGCCTTGCGCCCGCAGATCGGCCGCCGCGGCATCGACGATATGCAGGATGGGCAGTGCGGTTGCTGCCTGCATGGCATCGAACCAGCCATGGGCGGTGTTGCAGGGGATGGCGATGGCGCCGCAGCCCGCAGCCTCCAGAATGCGGATGCCGCGCAGCAGGGCGGGCAGCGGGTCGGGGCCGGTGCCCAGGCGTGCGGCCGTGCGGTCGGGCACGCGGACATCGCTGACGAGGATGGCGGGCAGGTGGTCCTGGTCGCGCTGGGCGGGGGTTTGCAGGGTGAGGCTGCGCATGAATTCGGCGCTGGCCAAAGGCCCCATGCCGCCCAGCACGCCCAGCATCTTGTCGGTGGTCATGCGAAGAACCCATCCCATGTCAGCTTCACGCCCAGCAGGAAGAGCGCCAGGGTGATGATGCGATAGAACAATGCCTCTGGCATCCGGCTTTGCAGCCAAATGCCCAGATAGACGCCCAAGGGGCAGAGCGGCAGGAGCACGAGTGCGGTGCCGAGATTGGTGAGGTCGAGCAGCCCCATGGCGCCATAGGGCACCAGCTTGGCGTAGTTGATCAGGCCGAAGAGCACGACATTGGTGGCGGTGAAGACCTCGCGCGAGAGTTTGCGCGGCAGCAGGTAGATTTGCATGGGCGGGCCGCCGGCATGGGCGAGGGTGGAGGTGGCGCCGGAGGCGATGGCGCAGATGGCACCCTTGAGGGCGTTGTAGGGTGCCGCTGGAGCGGCGGCCAGCAGCCCCACGAAAAACCGCCAGGCCAGGAAGGCCAGGGTGATGATGCCCAGCACGCCCTGCACCGTGCGCGGGCCGAGCACGCCAAACAGCGCCGCCCCCAGCGCCACGCCCAGCATGCTGGCGGGCAGCAGCAGGCGCATTTCGCGCGGGTCCCATTTGCCCCACCAGGCCCGCACGCCCGAGACGTCCATGGCGCAGAGCAGAATGAGGGCTATGCCCGCCGCCTGCGGCACCGGCACCATGAGCGCCATGACCGGCACCATGATGTTGGAGGTGGCGCCGGCAAAGCCGCCCTTGCCGATGGCTGAGACCAGCACGGCAGGAATGGCGATGGCATAGAATATGGGATCATCGATGATATTCAGTGGCCTGGCCTTGTGCGAATGCGAAGCAAGTGTAAGCGGTTCTGACATGTTGGAACATCCCGCCTCGCTGCTCTCCCTGTTCGCTTTGGCCGCTGGCATGGCCGCCACCGGGCTTTTTTCCGGCGTGCTCGCCGGGCTTTTGGGGGTGGGGGGCGGCATCGTCATCGTGCCGGTGCTGTTCAATATCCTGCCGATTTTTGGTGTGCCGGAAGCCACGCAGATGAAGATTGCAGTGGCAACATCACTGGCGACCATCATCCCCACCTCGATCATCTCGGCGCGCAAGCATTTTGCAAAAGGCACGATGGATATGGCGCTGCTGCGTTCGCTGGCACCGGCTATGTTTGTGGGTGCCATGCTGGGCACGGTGCTGGCGGTGGTGCTGAAGGGGCCGATCCTCAGCGGCATTTTTGCGGCCGTCGCCTTGCTGGTGGCGATCAATATGGGCTTTTCGGGGCTGGAATGGCGGCTGCGTGAGAGCATGCCCGGCGGCGTGGCGCGGGCCTCGATGGGCGCGGGCATTGGTGGTTTCTCGGCGGTGATGGGCATTGGTGGCGGGACGCTGGGCGTGCCGGTGCTGTCGATGTTTGGGGCGAATATCCGTGGCGCGGTTTCCACCTCCTCGGCCTTTGGGCTGATTATTGCGGTGCCGGCGACGATTGGCCTGGTGCTGGCTGGCTTGGGGGTGGAGGGGCGGCCGCCTTACTCCCTGGGCTGGGTGAGCCTGATCGGCTTTGTATTAATTGCTCCGGCATCGATCGTTGCGACGCCCTGGGGGGTGGCGCTGGCGCATAGTATCTCGCCGCTGCTGCTCAAGCGGGTTTTTGCGGTGTTTCTGGCTTTGACCAGTGCGAAGATGGCCTTCAGCCTTTTGGGCTGATCGGGCGGGGTTATGACGGCAGCGGCATGGCGATGAAGGCGGTGAGGTTGGGCATGGTTTGGCCGTCCACCGAACCGCGCCGCCCCGATCGAATTCAATCAAATTTAACATTTTCTGACTCAAGGTGAGTTTGAATATCCGTAGTTGGATACGCCATGCCTGACGCCACCGCCTCGATCATCTCTCTGTTCGCTCTCGCTGGCGGCATGGCCGCCACGGGACTGTTCTCCGGCATGCTGGCCGGGCTTTTGGGGGTGGGTGGTGGGCTGGTGATCGTGCCTGTGCTGTTCAATATCCTGCCGATCTTTGACGTGCAGGACACGGTTTTGATGAAGGTTGCAGTGGGAACTTCTCTTGCGACCATCATCCCAACCTCCTTCATCTCGGCGCGCAAGCATTTCGCCAGGGGTACCATGGATGTGGCGCTGCTGCGCTCGCTTGCACCGGGGATATTCATGGGCGCGGTGCTGGGCACCGTGCTGGTGGTGGTGCTGAAGGGCGCGGTTCTGAGTGGGGTGTTCGCTGCAATCGTTCTTCTGGCGGCCTTCAATATGGGCTTCGCCGGGCTGGAATGGCGGCTGCGGCAGAGCGTGCCCGGCGGCCTGGCGCGGGGGTGCATTGGCGCTGGCATTGGCGCTGTCTCGGCGGTGATGGGCATTGGTGGCGGCATGCTGGGCGTGCCTGTGCTGTCGATGTGCGGGACGGATATCCGCAGCGCGGTCTCCACCGCATCGGCCTTTGGGCTGATTATTGCCGTGCCGGCCACCATTGGCCTGGTGCTGGCCGGGCTGGGGGTTGAGGGGCGGCCGCCCTATTCGCTGGGTTGGGTGAGCCTGATCGGCTTCGGGCTGATCGTGCCGGCATCGATCATCGCCACACCATGGGGGGTGGCGATGGCGCATAGTATCTCGCCGCTGCTGCTCAAGCGGGTTTTTGCGGGGTTTCTGGCTTTGACCAGTGCGCGGATGGCCTTCAGCCTTTTTGGCTGACCGGCGCCGGGGTTACGCCGGCAGCAGCGTGGCGATGAATGCGGCGAGGTCACCGCCCTCGAAGAGATGGCCGGGCAGGCCGGCGGCCTGGGCGGCGGCGATATCGCTGGGTTTGTCGCCAACCAGGAAACTGCCCTCGCGCCGGATCGGCCAGGCGGCCAGCAGATCGGTGATCATGCCCGGTGCGGGTTTGCGGCGCGGGCAATCCAGCCGGTATTGCGGCAAGGCGGCTTCGGGGTGGTTTGGGCAATATTCCCAGGCGTCGATATGCGCGCCGGCGCGGGCGAAATTCTCCGCCATCGCGCCATGCATCACCCCCACCTGGGATTCGGGGAAGAAGCCCTTGCCCACCCCGGCCTGGTTGGTGACGACGAAGACGAAATAGCCGCCATCATTGAGGCGCTTGATCGCCGCTGCGGCGCCGGGCATCCAGCGGATTTCCTCGGGCTTGTGCGGCCAGCCGGTATCCTCGATCAGCACGCCGTCGCGGTCGAAGAAGACGGCCGGGCGGTGGGCCATGGCGGGGATGATGGTTTGTGCCGCGGCCAGATCCTCGGGGATGCCGATATCGATGAAGGCGCCATCATAGAGCGCGCCGCGCAATTGGCCGGAGGCGGCGAGGCGGGGGAAGATATCGGCTTCCATCGAGACGGCGCCGGGGCCGATATGCGCCAATATCTCGCGCCGCATCAGGTAGATGCCGCCATTGATCGGGCCTGTCCGGTCGGGCGAGCGGGCGGCGAAACCACTGATCACGCCTTGGGCGTCGACCTCGACCGTGCCATAGCGCGCGCCCGGTGCCTCCCGCCGCAGCGCCAGGGTGGCCAGGGCTTCGCCGGCATGCAGGCTGAGATCGAGCAGGTTCACATCAAAGCGGGTATCGCCATTGAGCAGCAGGAAACGCTCTTCCAACCGGTCGGCGAAGAGGCGCAGGCCGCCCGCGGTGCCCAGCGGTTCGGGCTCCACCAGCACTTCGATGCGCGCGCCGGCGATGGTTTTGCCATCATAGCGATCGATGATGGTCTGGCCGAGATAGCCGGCGAGGAGGGTGATGCGGGGCAGGCCGTGGCGGGCCACCTCCTCGATCAGCCAATCCAGGAAGGGGCGGCCGGCGACCTCCACCATGGGCTTGGGGATGCTGTCGGTGAGCGAGCCCAGCCTGGTGCCGCGGCCGCCAACCAGAATGGCGGCCTGGCGCGGCGCCTCAGGCATGGAACATCGCCTCTTCCACCGCGGCGCAGAAGCAATGGTAGAAATTGAGGTGGATTTGCTGGATGGCCGGCGTCGAGCGTGAGGGCACAGCCAGCAGATGGTCGCAGAATTCTGCCATTTTGCCGCCGCCCTGGCCGGTCAGGCCGATGGTGACCATGCCCATGGCGCGTGCGGCTTGCAGGGCGAGCACCACATTCTCCGAATTGCCGGAGGTGGAGAGGCCGAGCAGCACGCCGCCGGCCTCGCCATAGGCTTCGACCTGGCGGGAGAAGATGGTTGCGTAGCTGTAATCATTGGCCCAGGCGGTGAGCACGGCGGGGTTGGCGGAGAGGCAGATGGCCTTGAGCGCCCGGCGTTCCTTGAGGAAGCGGCCGACCATCTCGCCCACGATATGCATGGCATCCGAGGCCGAGCCGCCATTGCCGCAGACCAGAAGTGGCCGTCCGGCGGTGAGGGCGGTGACGGTGGCGGCCACTGCGGCGTCCATCAGGGCGTCGAGTTGGAGGGCGCGGGTTTCGGCGAGCAGGGATTGGGCCTCTTCGAGCCAGGTGTCGAGTTTGATCATCATGTCTCTCCTCATCGAAGCCCAGGCAGGCTTCGGGAGGGCTTACCCCGAGTGGCTGCCGTGGTCGAGCCTTGCGGCTTGGCTGTGCCGCAGGGTGAATGCAGGAATATTAGGTCCTTGGTGCGGGCGACGCGGCCAGCCGCAGCAGGAGCATGGCCTGTTCATGCCAATCTGCCATGGCGGCGCTGCGGGCCTTGGCCCCGGCGGCGAGTCGCGGCAGGACCTCCGGGGTGAGCAGCGTGTTCAGCGCCGCCGCCAGCGCCTCGGCGGTGATGGCTTCGGCCAGAAGCCCGTCCTGGCCATGGTTCACCTGCTCGGTGAGGCCGCCCGCTGGCGTCGCCACCACCGGCACGCCCATGGCATGGGCAATGGGGATGACGCCGGATTGGCTGGCCTCGCGATAGGGCAGCACCAGGGCATCGGCCTGGGCGATCAGGCCTGGGATATCGGCCTCGGCCACCCAGTGGTTTTCGATGCTGACGCCGGGCATGGCGGCGAAGCCTGGGGCCAGGGCCTCGGCCGGGCCATCGCCGACCACGCGGAGGGTGAAGCCCCCCGGCGGCAGCAGGGGCCAGGCGTCGCGCAGCAGGTCCAGCCCCTTATAGGCGCGCAGCCGGCCGAACATCAGCAGACGCAGGGGCGCGCCTTCGGCCCTTGGGGCGGCGGCCATACTGCTGGCCGATGGCGGCAGGTCGAGATGGGCGCCCAGGGTCATTCGCGCCGTTGGCAGGCCGGGGCGGGCTGCCTGCACTGCCCGCTCCACCGATTCGGAGAGCACAATGCCGGTATCGGCGGCGGCCAATTCACGGCTGAAGCGCCAGCCCCAAAATGCCGCCGGGTCACCAGGATGGGGGCTGGCATCATGGATGATGGGAAAATAGCGGATGCCGGCCGCGGGCAGGGCCGGGGCCACCAGCGGCGTCCAGAGATGGGTCAAGATGCTGACCACGGCGTCGCAGCCCTGCGCCTGCGCCACCAGGCGCCGACGCAGCGCCGGGATGCGGGCGAGGCCGGTGACGAAGCCCAGCGCCGAGCCATAGGTCGGCACCTCATCCATGGGCAGGCCGAGCGCCCGGGTTTCGGCCAGCAGGTCGGATTGTGCCGAGATGCTGAGGCGAAGTTCGGCCATCGGCGCCAGGGCGCGGGCGAGGGAGATCACGAATTGCGGCCCGCCGCCGCGCCGCCCCCAATGCCAGAGCAGCAGCTTCATGGCGCGTCGGGGAAGAAGCGCACCCCGGCCCGTGCCTGGCCGCCGGCAATGCCGATGGGCGTGCCATCCGCCCGCCAGCAGGCGGCGCCTTCCATCATGCCATCGGCGTGGAAGCGGATGGCGCACATGCCGCCCGCCACCGTGGCCACTTTCTGCACCGGGTGGCCCATGGCGGTGAGGGCGGCGCGGGTGGCGTCATCAAAGCCAGCCTCGACTTCCAGATTGCCGCCCTGGGTCCAGATGCGCGGGGCCTCCACCGCCTCGGCCAGGGACATGCCGTGATCGACGAGGTTCAGCACCGCCTGGAAGGTGCTGGCGAAGATGCGCAAGCCCCCGGGCAGGCCGAGCGCCGCCCAGGGGCGGCCATCCTTGAGGATCATCATCGGCGACATGGAGGTGGTGACGCGCTTGCCCGGGGCGATGGAATTGGCCAGCCCCGGCCGGGGGTTGA